>Ga0247742_10000032_pt1 | contig 125610 bp, 117 predicted proteins | sample UWRJL208509C2_FD_180944 | JGI IMG/M metagenome (GOLD analysis project Ga0247742, IMG submission 180944) | Plant litter microbial communities from Arlington Agricultural Research Station in Wisconsin, United States - UWRJ-L208-509C-2 | ecosystem: Environmental > Terrestrial > Plant litter >...
CCACCAGTTCGGTTCCGACTTCATCGCGACGGCGATCCGGCCGTCGTCGCCCGTCAACCCATTTGGCGAGGCGTCCACCGCCGCCCGCGAGGCCTCGCTCGCAATCTTCCGTTCCGCCGTCGACGGTTCCTCCCCCGCCGTCGCCAAGAAACTGCGCGGCGATCTGCCCGAACTGCTGTGGTTGGCGTACATGGGCGTGGCGCTGTTCTGGGTTTATGACCGGTCCGAAGGCCAACGCCGCACACGCCAACTGATCGACGGCGCTGCCCCGCTGGTGGCTCGCGGCCTGTCGCTGGCGAAGATTCCCGGCGTGAGCAAAGTGTTCGACGACGTTTTGGGGCTCGTACGCAGCGTCAAGGAAGACTCCTGATGCCGCGGACGGTGGTGATCGCAGGTGCTTCCGGCTTCATTGGCAGTTACTTCAGGCGTCGGTTTCTTGAAGAAGGCTGGCAGGTCAGGACGGTGGGGCGGGACGCTTCGGCTGACGCACAATGGGACGACGACGGCGCCATCACCAAAGCGCTGGACGGCGCCGAACTGCTGGTGAACCTCGCCGGACGGTCTGTGAATTGCCGTTACGACGAGAAGCACCGGCGGGAGATTCTGGACTCCCGGGTTCTGACCACGCGTGCGTTGGGCCGGGCTGTGGCTGCTTGCGCCGAACCGCCCCGGACGTGGATCAACTCGAGTACGGGAACCATCTATAGGCATGCGGAAGATCACCCACAATCAGAGGTTTCGGGCGAACTGGGCAGCGGGTTCTCCGTGGATGTGGCCCGCGCTTGGGAGAACGAATTAGCGGCTGCCGTTGTGCCGGCTACGCGGAAGGTTCCGCTACGCATTGCGATCGTGTTGGGGGCTGGCGGGGTCATGAGCCCCCTCCGGAACCTGGCCAGGCTCGGCCTTGGTGGGCACATGGGCCCGGGCACACAGAAGTTCAGCTGGATCCATGTGGAGGATTTGTTCCGTGTGGTGCTATTCATCCACGCGGATGCCGGAGTGACGGGTCCGGTGAACGCGGCGTCGCCCTACCCCGTGGACAACCGGGGGCTGATGTCACTTGTTCGGCAAAGTATGAGTGTCCCCTTTGGCATTCCCACTCCAGCGTGGCTGCTCGAGGCCGGTGCCGTTCTGATCCGCACGCAAACGGAGCTGGTGCTGAAGAGCAGATGGGTGGAGCCCCGCAAGTTGCTCGACGCAGGATTCTCTTTCCAGTACCCCGCGCTGGCTGGTGCGCTGAATCAGATCGCCAAGGGCAAAGCCGATCCCTCTCTCACGTAATCGCCCCTTGAGCCGATCCCTCTCTCACATCCCTCGGAGGTAGTCATGAGTCAGGACCCGTGGTCAATCGATGAAGAGTACGCACTGGCAACAAGGAGCCCATCCACTGGATGGCGCTACGGACCGAAGGATCGGGTGGTACTGGGAGGCAAGGGACTGACTCTGGGCATCGCCGTAGCGCACTTGACGTTCAGCGTGTTGCTATCCAGCCAAAGTCCCGAGTGGGCCGTTGTCTTTTTCATTTACAGCCTTCTCCCAGTCTGGGCAGTTGGTGCCGCAGTAGGATCACTCCTCGGACTGGCCCTTCGTCGCATCCGGAATCAGTGGGTTCATGTTGCAACATTCTTCGCCGTGGGATTCGCCGTGTGCGTACCCTTCGGCGCATTCTCGTCCACGGGATCACTTCTGTTTTCCTTGTCGATCGCAGCCGCTGCCGGCGTGGGCCGCCTCGCCGTGTGGAAGCTGGTGCGAATCAACCAGATGGGCGAGCCCACATAGCGGGGAACGTCTCTCTGATAGTCGGCATAGGCCTGGCCGAATCGCTCCCTGAGCATATTTTCTTCCCACAGCGCGCCCAGATGTTCCACCAGCATTCCAGCAGGCAAAGTCACCAGGGCCCAAGCGGAACCCCTGGAAACCGCCACACCTGTGTGAATCAGCCACCACCCCAAATACATCGGGTGGCGGCTCGCCGCATAGGGTCCGCTGGTCACCAAACCTTCGGGGTGGCCCAGGGCAAAGCTTCCAGTCGTTTTACGCCGGCGCTCCGCAACAGCCCAAGCGGTGATTCCCGCGCCGGTCAGCGCCAAGCCCACACCGGCCGCCCGGCGTCGGACGTCGCGCCCAAGGTGAGCGTCGCGCCCAAGGACGGAGGCGGGATGCACACGATCGAGGACTACATCCAGCGCCAGGCCCACAACCTGCCCTGGTGGCAGCGGAATGCTGGCTGCCTCACGTTTCACCGCGCGGGCGGTTCGTAGAACTGCACCCATGCCAAGAAGATAACCCCGGCCGCCCGGGAAAGCCACAGCCGAACCGGCAGCCGGGAATCCTGTGGCAAGCGCCCGCCGTCGAGCACTAACCGACGTCACCCGAAACCTAAGGAAGTGTTAGGAAATCCCCCGCGGACTAGGGCTGTGCCGTGCATCACCCATAGTTTGGAACATGTCCTCTTCACCCCGGAGGGCCTTTCTTAGTCAACGAAGAGCCATGCGCAAGGACGCCATGAGCACGAGCTTCATGGACAGAACGAACTCATGCAAGACACGGCCGTTGCAAAACGCTGCCGTCCAGGAAGGTTCATTGATGAGCACCCAACAAGCTGCACCTCTGAGCGAAGCCGCCCAGACACGCAAGGCCGTGAGCAATATCCTCAAGGGCTCCGCGGGCAACCTCGTGGAGTGGTTCGACCTCTACGTCTATACGGTTTTCGCGGCGTATTTCCAGTCGCACTTCTTCAACTCCTCGGACGATCTGCAGGCAGGCCTTGAGGCGATGGCTGTCTTCTCGACGTCGTTCCTCATGCGTCCCATCGGCAGCTGGTTCTTCGGCCGCTATGCCGACCGGAAGGGCCGCAAGGCTGCGCTGACGCTCAGCGTGACGCTGATGTCGGCCGGTTCCTTCGCCATCGCGATCCTGCCGACGCAGGACGTGATCGGCCTCTGGGCCCTGATCCTGCTGGTGTTCATCCGTGTGGTGCAGGGCTTCTCAGTTGGCGGGGAGTACGGCACCAGCGCTACCTACATGTCCGAGGCGGCGACGGCCAAGCGTCGAGGCTTCTTCTCCAGCTTCCAGTACGTGACGCTGATTGGCGGTCAGATGCTGGCACTCCTGGTGCTGGTCATCCTCCAGAACACCATGAGCAAGGAAGACCTGACAGCGTGGGGCTGGCGGATTCCATTCGCCATCGGTGGCGTCGCTGCTTTGGTTGTTCTCTGGCTCCGCCGTTCCATGGAAGAAACGCTGTCCTCCGATCAGCTCCGCGCCGCCCACGTCAAGGTTGAGGGCGAGGCCCAGCCTGGCACTATGAAGCTCCTGCTCACCAAGCACTGGAAGCCACTGCTCATCTGCATCGGCATCACCCTTGGCGGCACCGTGGCGTTCTACACGTACACCAACTTCATCCTGAAGTTCATGAACGATACGTCCGGTATCGCCAAGACCGATACCTCAGTGATCAACTTCTGGGCGTTGTTGATCTTCATGCTGCTGCAGCCTGTGTACGGCCTGATCTCGGACAAGGTTGGCCGCAAGCCCTTGCTGATCTGGTTCGGCGTGACCGGCGCGCTCTTCACGTGGCCGCTGCTCTCCACCCTTTCCGGCACCAAGGATCCGTTCGTGGCGTTCCTGCTGATGCTCGGCGGCCTGCTGATGGTGGGTGGCTACACGTCCATCAACGCGCTGGTGAAGGCTGAACTGTTCCCGGCATCCATCCGTGCCCTCGGCGTCGGGCTCGGATACGCGATTGCCAACTCGCTGTTCGGTGGCACGGTTCCGTTGATCGGTGCGGCCCTGCAGAAGTCGGGTCAGGTGGACATGTTCTTCACCTACGTCACCGCCGCGATCTTCATATCGCTGCTGGTGTACATCTTCGCGTTGAAGAACAAGAAGCCCACGCACTTGGATGCGGAGCAGGGCAACGCCTTCGTGGCCAAGGGCACTGTGCAGGAAACCGACGACGACGGCATGAAGGCTCGCGTCGACGCCTGACCTGCCTGCCTTGTGAGGCCCGTTCTGCGCACTTTGGATACTCCGAAGGGCGCAGAGCGGGCCTCGCAACGTTAAGCTCTAGTAGCGAACCAGCCCAGCGAACCGAAGGACCCAGACAGTGCACGTGCTCATCGTCGAGGATGACGACGCCATGGCGTCGGCCTTGAGTGCAGCCGTCGCCTCCGCCGGGCACAAACACACCAGGGTGGCCCGCGGCGAGGACGCACTCCTGGCCCACCGGCAGCACGAGGTGATCCTGCTTGACCTTGGCCTTCCGGACATGGACGGTTTGGACGTGCTGCGGAAGCTGCGCCAAGTCACAACGGTTCCCATCCTGATCCTGACGGCCCGCGACGACGAACGCAGTGTGGTTCTTGGACTCCGTTCGGGAGCGGATGACTACCTCGTCAAGCCGGTGAAGCTCGTGGAATTGCTGGCCAGAATCGAGGCCGTGACGCGCAGAACCAATCGGGCGGGCAATGCAACGCCGCACAGCATCGTGCTCGGAGAACTGGAAGTAGACCTCGATCGCCGCACGGCCGCCGTCGGGGAAAGACAACTGGCCCTGACCGCCACGGAGTTCGACCTCCTGAGCCTCCTCGTCAGGAACGCAGGCTCGGTTGTCACGCGTGAGCAGATCCTTGACGCGCTCTGGGGCGACGCCTTCCTGGCCCACTCACGTTCTTTGGACGTGCACCTGACCGGCCTCAGGTCCAAGCTCCAGCTTCCCGGATTCATCATCAATGTCCGCGGTGTCGGCTATCGCGTCGAGCAACCGTGAAAGTCCGCGTCCTCGGCATCCTGAGCCTGCTGGTGGTGATCATCGTGGTTACGGTGTCCAGCGTGATCCTGACCTCGGCCAGCCGGGAACTCACCCAGGAACTACAAATCAACCGCGTCGCAGCCCTGAACCGCTTTGCGCAACTGGCCAGCGAAGCTGCGGAGGATAACGACACCACCCAACTCCAGCGCGAGATGGACCGATACTCAGAGCTATATGATGAAGGAATTCTGATCCGGCTCCAACAGAAAACCCTCCGTTCCGGCGGCCTCAGCGAGGACCAGCCCGAGGTCAGGGATGCTCTGAACCGGGCGAGCCTCAACCTCCGCGACACCACGCTCAGCCCCATCCGTGCCTTTGGCTCCGGCGGGGACACTATTTCGAGAGCTTTCGGCACCGCCAGCCAGGTACTCGGCGAGGTAGTCCTTGAAGTGGACCTCGACGCGGCCCGGCAGAAGCTACGGGAGCGCTGGCTCGCCGTCGGAACCGCCGCCTTGGCGCTGGGTGCGCTGCTCCTGCTGGCGGCATCGCGCATCACTGCCTGGGTCCTTCGCCCGGTGCACAGACTGAGCAAAGCTGTCCACGAGTTGGAATCCACGGGCAAAACCAGCCAGCTTCCTGAAGCCGGTCCGCCTGAGCTGCGCGAGCTGAGCCGCTCCTTCACCACTATGGCCGACGCCGTGACCGAAAGCATGGAGTCGCAGCGCCGGCTCATTGCCGACACTTCACATCAACTCCGGAACCCTGTTGGCGCGCTGCGCCTGCGCATCGATCTGCTGCAGCTCGCCTTGCGCTCGGAACCCGAGAAGGAGGCAGCCGCCGGCGTCGTTGCGGAACTCGAGCGGGTGGAGGAAATGCTCGACGGCGTGCTGAAGCTGGCTGCGGCGGAACACCGCGCCTTTGAGGGGGCTACGCGCGTGCAGAAAGCAGAGCACAAACGCCTGGCCGTCATCGACCCCTACCCGGTCCTGCAGGGTGAAGTGGAAAGGGCGGCGCCGGCCGCTCACCGTGCAGGATCGCAGCTGACGTTGTTGGCCCCAACCTCGGAAAACCACATCATGTGCGACCCCGACGAACTCGCGCACATGGTGGGCGAACTCCTCACCAACGCCATAAAGTACGCCCCCGCTGCGCGTATCTCCGTGGCGACCCAGCCAACGCAAGGCGGCACCGCCGTCGTGATTTCCGACGGCGGGCCCGGCCTCCCAGCCGAGCAACTGGCCGCGTCCACCACCAGGTTCTGGCGGGCGCCGCAGCACAGCAAGATTCCCGGCAACGGTCTGGGCATGACCATCGTGGAGCGGCTGGCGCAGGCAAACGGTGGGCGACTGATCCTGGAGCCGGGCGATCCCCATGGCCTGACGGCCCGCCTCGAGTTCGTGAAACCCAAGGAGGGCACGCATGCCTGACTTACCCAGGTTCTCCCGGCGGAACGCCCTCAAAACCGCCGTCGCGATCGGCCTGGGCGGCAGCCTGCTCGCGACGACCACCGCCTGCACGCCGGAGGAACCCCTGCAGGAGCTCACGGTTGCCGGTGGTGAATCCGGTGGCTTCTATCTGGAGTTCGCCACTCTCCTGGCAGGCCTGTTGCAGCGGGAGCGCATCGCCGAAAGGGCCGTCGCATTGACCACTGGCGGCAGTCTGGAGAACATCCAGCGGGTCTTATCCGGCGAGGCGACGTTCGCCGTCGCACTGGCAGATGCAGCAGCCCAGGCCGCTGCCACCAGCCGGACCGGAGAGGGTTTGGTGGCGCTGGGCAAGGTGTACCAGAACTATGTCCACTGCATCGTCCGCGAAGACAGCGGGATACGGACCCTGGCAGACCTCTCCGGGAAGACCGCGGGCGTGGGCGAAGTGGGCTCGGGGACCACCCTGACCGCTGGACGCATCCTGACTGCTGCGGGACTTTCCGAGCCGCCCCGCGCCGTGAAGCAAGTCAACCTCGGCCTAAACCAGGCCCTGGCCTCACTGCAGGACGGTTCGATTGATGTGATGATCCAATCGGGAGGAGTGCCCACCGCTCCCATCGCTGCCGCAGCAAAGGACATTGGACTTCGGCTACTGGATATTTCCGAGCTCATCCCGGCGACGCGGGCTCAGTCGGGGTTCTTTTACGATCGCGTCCTGATTCCCGCAAACAGCTATGGCAACGCTCCCGCCGTCTGGACGGTGGGCGTTGCCAACCTACTCCTGTGCCGCAGGGACCTTGCCGACCATGTTGTTCGGCAAACTGTGGAGGTGCTGGTGGAACAAGCCCAGGATCTGGTTCCCACATCCAGCACCGGCGTGCAATTCCTTAGCCCGGAGACGCTCATCAACACCGCGGGTATCCCGCTGCATCCGGCGGCCGAAGCTGCCTACAGGGCGCTGCACGGCTAGGACTCACGAGCACCTTTCACGGGCCGGAATCGGCGTACGACCGGGAAACTGGCAAAATGGAAACCATGACTTCAGCCGTTGCCCCTGCCATTGCCCTGACCATTGCCGGCTCCGAAGCGACCGGAGGCGCCGGCGCACAGGCCGACCTCAAGACCTTCCAGGAACTCGGCGTGTTCGGCATCGCGAACCTCACCTGCATCGTTTCCTTCAACCCGAAGGACAACTGGAACCACCGTTTTGTGCCGGTGGACCAGCAGGTCATCGCAGACCAACTGGAGGCCACGACGGCGGCCTACGGTGCCGCTTCCGGCGCACCATCGGTGCTGGACACCGTCAAGATCGGCATGCTCGGAAGCCCGGCAACCATCAGCACGGTGGAGAAGGCGCTGACTGATGGCGCGTTCAAGCACGTGGTGCTGGACCCGGTGTTGATCTGTAAGGGCCAGGAACCGGGACACGCGCTGGACACCGACCAAGCTTTGAAGGCACAAATCCTGCCGCTGGCTACCTTCGTGACGCCGAACCACTTTGAAGCCGAGTCCCTGTCCGGGCTCACCATCACCGACGAAGAGTCCCTCAAGGCTGCCGCCGTTCGGATCCACGAAATCAGCGGCGCAGCAGTCCTCGCCAAAGGTGGGGTGCGGCTGGAAGGCCCCGACGCCGTCGACGTTTACTACGACGGTGAGACGCTGGAGGTCCTGCGCGCCCCGAAGGTTGGCGAAGTGGCCGTGTCCGGTGCCGGCTGCTCGCTTGCTGCCGCTGTGACCGCCGAACTGGCCAAGGGCGCGACGCCCCTTGAAGCCGCCCGCACCGCGAAAGCTTTCGTGACTGCCGGTATCAAGAACCGGGTGTCCTCCGGCGCTCCGTTTGATGCACTGTGGCAGGGTGGGGCTCTGTCCTAGCCTCTCTCGCTACAGACACAAGCAGCCGCCCCGGAAACACTTCCGGGGCGGCTGTTTTCTTTGCGCGAAGTTTTCTTTGTGCGAACGCGGGGACGCTAGCGCGAGACCTTGCCCATCAGCGAGGCAATGGGCCGCAGGAACAGTGGTCTGGCCAGGAACCAGGCCGCCGCGGTGAAGACAATGGAAGCCGCGAAGATGCCGAAGCCCCACCAGCTGTTGTTATCGTCAGTGGACGCGTACATGTGGTTGAGGTTCCTCAGCGCGCCGGTTGCCAGCACCAGCGTGACGTGGACAATCACGAAGGCCACGAAGTAGATCATCACTGGGAAGTGGATCTTGCGGGCAAGCTCGATTGGGTAGAACTTGTTGATCGCTGCCTTCTTGGGCCACGCACCGGACATCCTGATTCCGGTAATGATGGCCAGCGGGGCCGCGATGAAGACCGTGATGAAGTAGGTCAGGAGCTGCAGGCTGTTGTAGTTGTTCCAGCCGTTTTCGACGGGCCAATTCAGCGAGGCGTATTGCAGGCCTGCTGAGACCGCGTTCGGGAAGACGTCCCAGTTGGTGGGGACGATGCGCAACCACTGGCCGGTGGCGAAGAGGAGCACGATGAAGATGACGCCGTTCAGGACCCAGAGTGCGTCCAGCGTCAGGTGGAACCAGAGGTCCAGGCTGATCTTGGTGGGTGGGTTCTTGGTCTTGATGAGACCTTTGTTGTTTCTGGTCCAGTTGGCGGCCGGGCGGGTGGTGGTGCGTACCTGCCAGCCCGAACGGATGATCAGAACGATGAAGAACATGTTGAGGAAGTGCTGCCACCCGAGCCACGCGGGGAAGCCAGTGGGGGTGCCCTCGGGAATGGCCGAGTGCCCGGGGTAGTCCACCAGGAACTGCTGCACGGGCTGAAGGGTCCGGAGCCATTGAGCAACGAGCACCAGGATCAGTGCCACCACCAAAGCTCCTGCGGTGACGACGACGGGCTTGAACCACCTGTTCGACGTGATCCCGGACGACTTGCTTGAAACGGACATCAGGCCGCGTTCCTCTCTGGCTTGTTTGGCTGCGACCAGTTGGCGCTATATAGCGATTCAACCAGTTGCAGCCCGACGGTAAAAACGGCACCCGGGTTTCGGGGCGTCCTGCGTCAAAAATCGCAGCATTCGGATACATGCCGCAATGTGTATTTCTAGAACAGACTTCCAGAATTATTTCCCGCAGTTCAAGGCTCAGTCAAGACTTGTTGTTGGCTATGTGGATTCTTTCGGAGGTAGGATTCCAGAAAATAGCCGTCCGACACTCCGATCTACGTCCTGCCTGCGAGAGGAGCCCAAGCGTGGTCCGTAAGACGTCCGAAGTAGCCAGCAACGCGGGCTCGTGGCAATGGACCCGGACAGCAGCCACCCAACGCAACCTGCTGGACGCTGCCACCCACGTTTTCGTGGAACATGGCTTCACCGACGCGAGCATCTCCGACATTGTTTCCCGCGCGGGATCCAGCGTTGGCAGCCTCTACCACCACTTTGGTGGCAAAACCGAACTCTTCCTCGCACTTTGGGACGACTACCAAAACGAACACGAAAAGCTCGTTGCCGCGGCCGTGGCCAAAGCCCGGAAGGCCGGCGAATCCGATCCCCTGGCACTTTTCAACGTAGGCAGCCGGAGCTACTTCGACTACACGTGGAAGCACCGGGACCTGGAGCGCGTGTTCATCGAGGGCGACACTCCCCCAGGCTTCGAAGTCCTGCGGCGGGAACGTGGGCGCGAGTGGGTCCGGCAGAACACCGTGCTCCTCGGCGCCAGCGACGACACCCTGGGCCGACTCACCGTAGCCGTGATCACGGACATCGTGACTGTGTCCGGCCAGGAAGTTGCCCTGAGCGCCTCCAAGCACGAGGCCGACGAGGTTGTTGATGCTGCGGCCGTGCTGGTGAAGCGACTGGTCCGCTGATCCCTGGCTCGCCCGCTGCCCTTTGACCAGCCTTCGCCAACTACCACCCCCTAGCGAAATACAAGGTAAAAGACGATTGCCAACGCCGGGAAGAGCGCCTGGCCGATGGCGCTGAGCAGGAGGCGCTTCTCTGTGACCCACAGCCAGAAACCAAGGAAGACGTGGCACGCGCAGCAGAAAATCACTATGGCTGACCCGCTGGCGGGAGTGCCTGAGAAGTTCACTAGCCACAGGCCCACTGCGATGCCGAGGCCGAAGGTGATGTTGTAGGCGCCAACATTCATCGCCCACATCCGAACTGCGCGCACGTCTTCCGGCCTGATCAGGAAGATCCGGTGGAACCGTTGGTCGCCATGGAAGAAGATCTCCAGGACGCCAACGCTTATCAGTGCCAAGCCGGTGGATCCAGCGAGTATCTGGCTTAGCACATTCATGCCGCGCTCCTAGGCCAATCCTGCAATCTCCGCTTCTTGCGTGCAGGCTACTCCTCAGGCGCGAAGACCTTCAAGGGGCCGGGCGCCGCCGCATTGACTGTTGAGCACCAGCCATCTCATGAAGTAGCCCGGCCCTCGAATCTGAGGGTTTGGCAGCAAGCGCCATAGCCCAACCACGCAGGACGTGAGAGAGCGATCGGCTCTAACACGCGGGACGTGAGAGAGCGTCAGCGCTCGGAGTGGGCCGCCAGGAAGCTGTACACCTCGGTCTCGTCCACGCCCGGGAACGCACCCGGGGGCATGGCGGCAAGCAGGTGCGAGTGTGCGCGGGCGGAGGGCCACGCATTGCCGGCCCACTCGTTCGCCAGCGAGGCCGGGGGCCGCTTGCAGCAAGTCGGGTCCGGGCAGTTTGACGTTGCCCGCGCCGTGGTCTCCCGGCCACGGAACCACTTCACATGCTGGTAAGGCACGCCGATGCTCAAGGAAAATTCACCAGCGGCCGAGCGTTCGGTGCGGGCAGTACACCAGTAGGTGCCCGACGGAGTGTCCGTGTATTGGCTGTACGCGCTGAACTTGTCCGGCACATCGAACACTGCACGTGAAGTCCATGCCTTGCACGACGGCTGACCCTCGATGGCCCCCGTGTGGTCCTGCGGGAAGGCCACGCCATCGTTCTCGTAGGCCTTGTAGATGATGCCGGACTGGTGGGTCTTCTGGAAGTGTGTGGTGATGCCCAGGTGCTTGGTGGCGAGGTTGGTAAAGCGGTGCGCTGCGGTTTCGTAGGACACGGCGAAGGCGTCGCGGATGTCCTCCACAGCGATTTCCTTGGCAGCCTTGGCCTTCTGCAGAAATTCCACCGTGGCCTGCTCCGGCAGCAACAACGCCGCGGCAAAGTAGTTGGTGGCCACCCGCTGCGCCAGGAAATCCCCGTAGTTCCGTGGAGTTTCATGCCCCAGCACGTAGTGTCCCAGCGCCTGGAGCAAAACAGACCGCGGATCGTGATCCTGGCGCTGGTTCTGCGTGAGATAAATTCTGCGGTTCTTCAAATCGGTCACGGACCGCGTGGAGTGCGGCAAATCGCCCACGTGATGCAGCGTAAATCCAAGGTTCTCGGCGATGTCCGCAATGACGTGCTGGCTGAGCGGACCCGTGGTGTAGCCAACCCCTTTGAGGACCTTCTGCGCCTCCGCCTCATACTCGGGGAAATAGTTACCGCGCTCGCGCATCATGGCACGCAACTCGCCGTTCGCGCGGCGGGCTTCTTCCGGCGTCGCCACCTGCTCATTTAGTTTGCGTTCGAGTTCCTGAAGCAGCCCCACCTGCGACTCCAGCACATCGAGCGGAAGCCGCGAGCTGATGCGGATTTTGGGCAGATTCAGGGATTCGTACAGCGGCCCGCGCTGGTACCGTTCCAGCTCGATTTCCAAGGCTGCCCTGCGGCTGGGCGGCTCGGCCCCCAGCAGCTGATCGATGGTCACATTCAGTGACGCGGCGAGCTGCTGCAGCAGCCCCAGTTTGGGTTCGCGCTTGCCGTTTTCGATCAGGCTCAACTGGCTCGGGGCGGTCCCGACGGCGGCACTCAAGTCATCCAGCGTCAGCCCGGCCTGCTTGCGCAGATGGCGCACGCGGCGGCCAAGGCTGATGACGTCCAGTTCAGGGGACGCAGCGGACAACGACGGCGATGCTACTTCGCGATTCCAGCTCACAGGCGACATTTATTGAGAATACGCGAAGAAGAGCATTTCTTTCCATAGTTTTCCTCTAGTAACTGTCTTGGAAGTGCAGAAAAGTAGGTCTTACGAAAAAGAAATACAGATCCCGGGCAAGCCGGCCAATGCAGCAAAGGCGCAGCGGAGGCCGGCCCGGGCACCACATAGGAGATCAAAAATGACCGCATCATTTGAACCCGCAGAGCAGTCCGCAGAGCAGCAGGCCGCAGCGCTGGAACTTGAATGGTCCGCCAACCCGCGGTGGGAAGGCGTCACCCGTGATTACTCGGCCACCGACGTCGTCCGCCTCCGTGGTCGCGTCTCCGAAGAGCACACCCTGGCCCGCCGCGGTTCGGAGAAGCTGTGGAAGCAGCTCACCGAGGAAGCTCCCACCGGCGGCTACACCAACGCCCTCGGGGCCCTGACCGGCAACCAGGCGGTGCAGCAGGTCAAGGCCGGCCTCCGCGCCATCTACCTCTCCGGTTGGCAGGTAGCCGCCGACGCCAACCTTTCGGGCCAGACCTACCCGGACCAGTCCCTGTACCCGGCCAACTCGGTACCCCAGGTTGTCCGCCGCATCAACAACGCCCTGCTCCGCGCAGACCAGATCGAATACGCCGAGGGCGTCAAAACCGTTGAAGACTGGCTGGTCCCGATCGTCGCCGACGCCGAAGCAGGATTCGGTGGCCCGCTCAACGCCTACGAACTCATGAAGTCCATGATCACCGCCGGCGCCTCGGGCGTTCACTGGGAAGACCAGCTCGCTTCCGAAAAGAAGTGTGGCCACCTGGGCGGCAAGGTCCTGATCCCCACCCAGCAGCACATCCGGACCCTGAACGCAGCCCGCCTGGCAGCCGACGTCGCCGGTACCCCCACGGTGGTCATCGCCCGCACCGACGCCGAGGCAGCAACCCTGATCACCTCAGACGTTGACGAGCGCGACCAGGAATTCATTACCGGTGAACGTACCGCCGAAGGCTTCTACAAAGTCCGCAACGGAATCGAACCGTGCATCGCCCGTGCAAAGGCCTACGCACCGTACTCCGACCTCATCTGGATGGAGACCGGCACCCCGGACCTGGAACTGGCCCGTAAGTTCGCCGAATCGGTCAAGGCCGAGTTCCCGGATCAGATGCTCTCCTACAACTGCTCCCCGTCCTTCAACTGGCGCAAGCACCTGGACGACACCACCATCGCCAAGTTCCAGCGTGAGCTCGGTGCCATGGGCTTCACGTTCCAGTTCATCACACTGGCCGGATTCCACGCCCTGAACTACTCCATGTTCGACCTCGCCCACGGCTACGCCCGTGAAGGCATGAGCGCGTACGTCGAGCTCCAAGAGAAGGAATTCGCCTCCGAGTCCCGCGGCTACACCGCCACCAAGCACCAGCGCGAAGTCGGCACCGGCTACTTCGACGACATCGCAACCGCGCTCAACCCGAACGCATCCACCCTCGCACTGGTCGGATCGACCGAAGAGGGCCAATTCCACTAATCAACACCCGACGGCAGCTGGTCCCGGCCTGAACCTCCGGCCTACAGACCGGCAACGCTCTGCCTGCGGAGGTCGAGCAAGGTAATCCTCCGCGTGCTATTCCCCATCCCCGCGGATAGACCTCGCAAAGCTCGGTCGACGGCGGGGACAGGGCCCCTTTTACGCACGCTTCCGGATCACCTTGTTCAACTGGGTCGATCGGTACCGGGGAGGCAGGCACCCGGCCGGGGTGGCCGGTAGTGCGGCAGCCTGCGTAAAAGGGGACCCCTTATCAGGGTCTGTCCTCGCTCAGCGAGGTCAGGCCCGCATAAGGGGAATAGCAGGCAGAGCAGTTCCGGCCCGAAGGCCCCAACCCACCCAGACAAGCGCCGCCGTCGAACATTTGCTTCTCATAGGAGAGATTGAAATGAACAGCTTCACTGACAACTTCACTATCAATGGCATCACCATCACCGCGCAGCCCATTTGCCGGCAGAACGAGGTCCTCACGCCGGACGCCCTTGAGTTCATTGGCAAGTTGCACCGGGCGACGGCTGATCGTCGTCAGGAGCTGATGCAGGCACGGCACGCCCGCCGCAACCAGATTTCAGGGGGCCAGGATCCGCGGTTCCTGCCGCAGACCGAGGCCATCCGGAATGACCCGTCTTGGCGGGTCGCTCCCCCGGCGCCCGGGCTGGAGGATCGTCGGGTTGAGATCACGGGTCCGGTGGATAAGAAGATGACCATCAACGCCCTGAACTCGGGTGCGAAGGTGTGGCTGGCAGACATGGAGGACTCGTCCACGCCGACGTGGCGCAACGTGATCCAGGGGCAGCTGAACCTGACGGATGCGCTGGAGCGGCGGATCGATTTCACTTCTCCTGAGGGCAAGGAGTACAAGCTCAAGGCCGCCGAGGACCTGCCCACTATTGTGGTTCGCCCGCGTGGTTGGCACCTGCCGGAGAAGCACATGCTGATCGACGGGAAGCCGATCGCCGGCGGCATTGTGGACTTTGGGCTGTTCTTCTTCCACAACGCCCGCCGGCTGCTGGCCCAGGGCAAGGGCCCGTACTTCTACTTGCCTAAGATCGAGAACCACCTCGAAGCCCGGTTGTGGAACGACATCTTCGTCCTGGCGCAGGACCTGCTGGGCATCCCGCAGGGCACCATCCGCGCCACGGTGCTGATCGAAACCATCACCGCTGCGTTTGAGATGGAAGAGATCCTGTACGAACTTCGGGACCATGCTTCGGGTTTGAACGCCGGCCGGTGGGACTACATTTTCTCCCTGATCAAGAACTTCCGCACCCGTGGACCGCGTTTCGTGCTCCCGGACCGTGGCCAGGTGACCATGACCCAGCCGTTCATGCGTGCTTACACCGAGCAGTTGGTCCGGGCCTGCCACCGCCGCGGTGCCATGGCAATTGGGGGCATGGCAGCAGCGGTTCCGAACCGGAAGGACGAGGCCGCGAACACGGCGTCGTTCGAGAAGGTTCGTGCTGACAAGACCCGCGAGGCCAACGACGGCTTTGACGGTTCGTGGGTGGCCCACCCGGATCTGGTGCCCGTGGCACGCGAGGTCTTTGACAAGGTGCTGGGCAACAAGCCCAACCAGTTGGACCGCTCCCGCGAGGACGTCACCCCGGATGACCGTGCACTGATCGACATCGCCAGCACCGAGGGCACCATCACCGAGGGCGGGGTTCGCCTGAACATCGAGGTGGGCATCCGCTACATCGAGTCCTGGCTGCGCGGCAACGGGGCCGTGGCCATCCACAACCTCATGGAAGACGCCGCCACAGCGGAGATCTCCCGTTCCCAGCTCTGGCAGTGGATCCACTCCCACGCCATCACGGACCACGGGGACATCATCACCGCGCAGTGGGTGGAGGACATGCTGGATGAGGAATTCGCCCGCCTGGAACGCTTCGACGGAGACCGCTTCGCTGACGCCCGCGCCATCTTCGAAGAAGTCACCTTGGCCGAAGAATTCCCCACCTTCCTGACCATCCCCGCGTACGCCCGCTTCCTCACCGAGGCCCGTGAAGAGGCCACGGAAGAGGAGCTCGTCGCCGCTTAGGTCCAGGACCTGAGTAGCGACACAATCAAGCCCCGACGCTGGGCTGCCTGCACTTTTCGCAACAAGTGACCCCGACCGCCGGGGAGGCAGCCCAGCAGCGGGGCTTCTCCATGCCCGGGCCCTCCCGATTCGATGGCTCGCTGCACACCGTGCCGTGCGAACGGCATCCTCCGCAGGGAACCCCCGAATCGGGCACGCGAGAAGAGCTCAGCGCTGACGGGCCACCCAGCGCACGGACAAGGTGGTGCACACACAGAACGCGAGCACCGAGCCGAGGATCACGAAGAGCGGCACCGTCCACCCATCGGTCTCACTGTGCACGAACCCAACAACAGTGGGAGCCAACGCGGCGAAGCAATAACCAACCCCTTGCACCACAGCGGACATCTTCCCGGCCGCGGCCTGCGACTGCGCAAACTTGATGATGGCAATGAAGATCACCGTGATCCCGCCACCCTGCGCAACACCGCCCAGCGAAGACCACAACCACCAGAAACCAGGAGCCAGCAACAGGCCCACGGGAACCGTCAGCCACAGCGCGCTCAAGGTGACCGCCACCGTCGTCGTACTGGTGAAACGGGCCAGGAGTGGCACGCCCAGGCCGCCCACGATCGCGAAAATCTGAAACAGCGAGGACCCCGCACCGGCTTCGGCGGTACCCATGGCGAGTTCGTCGGCAAGGAAACTGGGCAACCACGCGGTGACCCCGTAGTAGGAGAACGCCTGACCCGCGAAGCCGAGAGTCAGGCCTACAGTCAGCCAGCGAACACCCGCAACAGGACCGGCCCCGGAAGCAACAGGCAAGGGAACCGCAGCGGGAACAAACGCCCGGCGCGCACCCACTGTTGGAACCCAGAACAGAATGGCCGCCAACGCCAACAAAGCGCTCGCAGCCAGGGCAAGCCGCCAGCCCACCAGTTCGGCGAGGGGCGCGGTGGCCACGGAGGTAAGGAATGAGCCCACGTTGAGTGCAGCAGTGTAAACGCCCATGGCGGTTGCCTGACGCCGCGGTGCGAAGTCTCGACGGATGATCAGCGGCACTGCAATATTGCCGATGGTGATGGCCACGCCAATGATGACCGTGCCCACCATCACCGAGGCGCCACCGCCGCTGGATCGAATCACCACCCCGGCCAGTACCCCCAGCAGGGTGAGCATCACCGCGAATTCGGCGCCCAGGCGGCGCCCGGCCAACGAAGCCAAAGGCGAAGCAAGGGAGAAACACAGCACGGGAATGCCGGTCAGGAGCCCGAGTTCCACAGGCGAGAATCCGAGATCCTGCTGTAACGAATCCACCACGGGCGCCACCGCCACGAAGGGTCCGCGCATGTTCAGGGCAATGAGGCCGATGCACGCGAGGATCAGCCAGCCGCGGGGAATTCTGGCGAGGAACCGGGTCATTGGGCGCACGGGGAAGCGAAGAAAGTACTCATCACTTTCATTGCTATCACGCTCCCACGCCGCGGAAGCCCATAAGAAGGGCTTAGCCCGCCGCTTGGAGCGTGGCCTCAATCACGGACGGTGACAGAACATGCTGGGTCACCAGGTGGCTGGCGCCGAGGATCGCCGCGCGCTGACCGGCCATGGAAATGCCGATGCGCAGGTGCGTGGTGGCCAGGGGCAAGGACCGCCGGTAGACCACTTCGCGGATCCCGGCCACCAGGTGCTCACCCGCCTCCCCCACGCTGCCGCCGATGATGATCATGGACGGGTTGAGCAGGTTGACCACGGTGGCTAAAACATCGCCAACATCGCGTCCGGCCTGCCGAAGCGCCTGGATGGCCTGCAGGTTTCCTTCGCCAACGAGTCGCAGGACGTCGGCGCCGCTGGCAGCTTCCAGCCCTTGTGCCTGCAGTTGACGCGCGACGGCGGGACCTGAGGCCAGCGCCTCGAGGCAGCCGTGGTTGCCGCAGCGGCAGAGGACGTCGTCACCGCGGGGCACACGGACGTGGCCGAGGTCGCCGGCGGTGCCGTTGGCGCCGCGCTGTAATTGTCCGCTGCTGATGATGCCCGCGCCGATTCCGGTGGCGACTTTGATGAAGAGGAAGTTTTCATGGTCAGGCCAGTACGCGGTGCGTTCACCGAGGGCCATGATGTTGACGTCGTTGTCCACCAGGACTGGAACTGGCAGGGAGCGCTGAACGTACGTGACGACGTCGAATCCGTCCCAGCCAGGCATGATGGGCGGCTTGACCGGCCTGCCGCTGGCGTGTTCCACGGGACCGGGCAGGCCGATGCCTATTCCGGCGAGCTCGCCGGGTTCGCGGCCGGCTTCGGCCAGGAGTTCCCGGCCCGCTGAAACCACGCGGCCCAGGACCACTTCCGGCCCGTCAGCGACCTCCTGCGTCAGCCGTCGCTCGGCCACGACGTCGCCGCCGAGATCGGTGACGGCAACAATCACGTGGGTAGCTCCGACGTCGACGGCCAGGACAACGCGCGCGGCGGGGTTGAAGGCAACGCGCGACGGCGGCCTGCCGCCTGTGGAGCTCGCCTCGCCAGCAGGGCCGACGAGCCCTGAGCTGATGAGGGCGTCAATCCTTGAGGCAACGGTGGAGCGGGCAAGGCCAGTGGTTTCTGCAAGCTCAGCCCGAGTGCGCGCCTTACCGTCGCGGAGGAGTTGGAAGAGATTTCCGGCGCGGGAGAGATTGCCGGCTTCGGGCACGGAGCTATTTCCGGCGTCGATTCCGGCCTCAGATGTCATGCAATTAGTGAAGCATGATTGCTTATGCATGTCATCCAGCAGAAGTTTCGCAGAATTCTTGCAACTTTTGCTAGACGCTCGGCAAAAGTCCCTTTAGGCTGAAAGGAGTTGGTGTCCAGTCCATTGACGTGTGGAATCGGTGGCTCCCCGAGGGGGTGCTCACTAGACTGGCGCCAAGGCCCTGATATCCCGGAAAAGCACTCCCGAAAAGGATCCCCATGTCGTATTCGCTCCAGCTGTATACCCTCCGTGATGCCATCCAAGAGGACCTGCCAGGCACCATCAAGAGGGTTGCCGAGATCGGTTTCACGCAGGTGGAGCCCTATAACTTCGTGGCCACGGCCAAGGAACTTGGCGCGGCGTTAAAGGAGAACGGCCTGACGGCTCCGTCCGGCCATGCCCCGCTGTTGAGCCAGGACCAGGATGAGATCTTTGCAGCAGCCAAGGAGCTGGGCATCACCACGGTGATCGATCCATTCCTTCCCGTCGAGCACTGGCAGTCGGCCCAGGACATCCAGGCCACCGCGGCCAAGCTCAACGCAGCAGCGAAGAAGGGTGCCGAGTACGGCATCCGCGTCGGCTACCACAACCACGCATGGGAGCTGGAGTCCACCATCGAAGGCAAAACCGCCCTGGAGTACCTCGAAGGTTTGCTGGATCCCGAACTCGTCCTTGAAGTAGACACGTACTGGGTTGCCGTCGGTGGCCAGGACCCCGTGGAACTGCTGGCACGCCTGGGTGACCGCGTGAAGCTCATCCACATCAAGGACGGCCCGGCCACCACCGACACCAAAGCCCAGCAGCCCGCAGGCCAGGGCACCGTCCCGGTGCTGGATGTCATCGCCGCAGCGAAGTCCCTGGAAGTGGGCGTGGTGGAATTCGATGACTACTCCGGAGACATCTTCCAAGGCATCACCGAGAGCTTGAACTACCTCACCGCAGCGGCCAGCGCAGACGCTGCAACCGACACCCAGGCAGCAGAAGGAGCCAAGGCATGAGCTTCGCACCGTCTACCCGCAAAGGCCCCGTGGGCGTTGCCGTCATCGGCGCGGGCAACATCAGCAAGCAGTACCTGGACAACCTCACGGTCTTCCCGGACCTGAAAGTCCTGGTGATCGCGGACCTCTTCGAAGAGGCAGCAAAGGCGCGCGCCGAAGAATACGGGATCCCCGAATTCGGTGCCCCGGAGCTGGCCCTGAACCACCCCGACGTCGAGATCATCGTGAACCTGACCATCCCGGCAGCGCACGTCGAGGTCGCCACCGCAGCCGTCAACGCGGGCAAGCACGTCTGGACCGAGAAGCCCTTCTCCTTGGACCGCGAATCCGGGCTCGGCCTGCTCAAGGCCGCCGATGCCGCAGGGATCCGACTGGGCACGGCCCCGGACACGTTCCTCGGCGCCGGGCTGCAAACCGCCCGACGCATCATCGAACGCGGCGACATCGGCACACCCCTGACCGGCATGACCACGTTCCAGACCCCCGGTCCGGAGTCCTGGCACCCCAACCCCGCGTTCCTGTTCCAGCACGGCGCCGGCCCCCTGTTCGACATGGGCCCGTACTACCTCACCGCCCTGATCCAGACCTTCGGATCGATCCGCAAGGTGGCCGCCGTCGGCTCCTCCGCAAAAGCGACCCGCGTCATTGGTTCCGGGCCCAAGGCCGGCGAGGAATTCGCCGTCGAGGTCCCCACCCACGTCTCCGCGATGGCGCAGTTCGAGGGCGGCCAGTCCTCCCACAGCGTCTTCTCCTTCGAATCACCGCGCCTGCGGATGGGCTTCGTGGAAATCACCGGCTCTGAGGCCACCCTGTCCCTCCCGGATCCGAACTACTTCGACGGCGACCTCAAGCTCTGGCGTCCCGGCGCGGAAGAGCCGGAGATCATCCCTGCAACGGGTCCGGCCAACGGCCGTGGCCTGGGTGTTCTGGACATGGCCCGCGCCCTTCGTGCCGGAACTGCCCACCGGGCCACCGGCGACCTCGCCTACCACGTGCTGGACAGCATGGTTTCCATATCCGAATCCGTGGAATCGGGTACCTTCGTGGACGTCACCAGCAACGCACCAGCCTCGGCCGCCCTCCCCGAGGACTGGGCACCCGAAACCGCCACCCTCTAGAGCCGGCGAGGAACCTGATGACTATTCCTACCTCCTCGCCGCTGGGCGTCGCGGCAATCGGTTATGCCTTCATGGGTAAGGCCCACTCGAATGCTTGGCGGAACGTCTCCAGCTTCTTTGACGTCCCGGCCTTCGAGCAAAAAGTGCTGGTGGGCCGGGACGCAGATGCCGTCGCGGAAGCCGCCGCCAAGTACGGCTGGGCCGAGTCCGCCACAGACTGGCGCTCCGTGATCGAACGGGACGACATCCACATCATCGATATCTGCGCACCGGGCTGGATGCACGCCGAAATCGCCATTGCGGCTTTGGAAGCAGGCAAGCACGTTCTGGTGGAGAAGCCGCTGGCCAACACCTTGGGTGAGGCCGAGCTGATGACCGCAGCCGCCGCAAAGGCCCGGGACCGCGGTGTGCAGTCGATGATCGGCTTCAACTACCGCCGCGTCCCAGCGCTTGCCCTCGCCAAGGAACTCATTGCGGAAGGTCGTCTCGGCACAGTCCGGCATGTTCGCGCCGCGTACCTGCAGGACTGGCTGACCGACGCCCAGTCCCCCATGTCCTGGCGCCTCCGCAAGGAAACCGCCGGATCCGGCGCCCTGGGCGACATCGCCTCGCACGCCATCGACCAGGTCCTGTACCTTCTGGACGATGCTGTCACCGAGGTTTCGGGCCGCCTGCAGACTTTTGTTGATCAGCGCCCCGGCGCAGAGGGTCCGGAGGATGTCACGGTCGACGACGCCGCCTGGGTAAACCTCTCGCTCGCCTCAGGAGCAATCGCCTCAGTTGAAGCTTCCCGCGTAGCGACTGGCCAGAAGAACTCCCTGAGACTGGAAATCTACGGCTCGCTTGGTTCGCTGACCTTTGACCTGGAGAACCTGAACGAACTCTATTTCATGGACACCACAGTGCCCGTCCGCGAGCAGGGCTTCCGCCGGATCCTGGTCAACGAGCCCGAACACCCGTACCTGGAAGCGTGGTGGCCGCAAGGTCACATCATCGGCTGGGAACACACCTTCACGCACCAGATCCGCGACTTCCTCACCGCGATCGCCGCGGGTGAGTCGCCGTCGCCGTCGTTTGAAGAGGGCCTGAACGTCCAGCACATCCTGACCGCCGTGGAAGAGTCCGCGGCCGCCAAAAGCTCACTGATCCAGCTCACCGCATCCGTTACTGAAGGAGCCTGACATGCCCCGCCCGTACACCCTGTTCACCGGCCAGTGGGCCGACCTTCCCTTCGAGGAAGTCGCGCGTCTTGCTTCCGGCTGGGGCTACGACGGCCTGGAAATCGCCGTCTCCGGAGACCATCTGGACGCCTGGCGCTGGGACGAACCCGGCTACGTCGAATCCAAACTCGCTGTCCTGGAAAAGTACAACCTCAAGGTCTGGGCCATCTCCAACCACCTCAAGGGCCAGGCAGTATGCGATGACCCCATCGACTTCCGCCACGAAGCGATCGTCGGATCCCGCGTCTGGGGCGACGGGGAACCCGAAGGCGTCCGCCAACGCGCCGCCGAAGAAATGAAACACACCGCCCGCCTCGCCCGCGCCCTGGGCGTTGACACCGTCGTCGGGTTCACCGGCTCCTCCATCTGGCAGTACGTCGCCATGTTCCCTCCCGTCCCGGAGAAGGTCATCGACGCCGGCTATCAGGACTTCGCCGACCGTTGGAACCCCATCCTGGACGTCTTCGACGAATGCGGGGTCCGCTTCGCCCACGAAGTCCACCCGTCCGAGATCGCCTATGACTACTGGACCACCGTCCGGACCCTCGAAGCGATCGGCCACCGCGAAGCGTTCGGCCTGAACTGGGACCCGTCCCACTTCATGTGGCAGGGCATCGATCCCGTGTCCTTCATCTGGGACTTCAAGGACCGGATTTACCACGTGGACTGCAAGGACACCAAGCTGCGCCCCACCGGCCGGAACACCGTCATGGGCTCGCACCTGCCCTGGGGAGATCCCCGCCGTGGCTGGGACTTCGTCTCCGCCGGACGAGGCGACGTGCCCTGGGAATCGTCCTTCCGCGCCCTCACCGCAATCGGCTACAACGGACCCATCAGCGTGGAATGGGAAGACGCCGGCATGGACCGCCTCCACGGCGCCCCCGAAGCCCTCGCCGCCCTCAAGAAGTTCGACTTCCCGGCTTCGCAAACCAGCTTCGACGCCGCCTTCAGCAGCAAGGACTAAGCACGTGACCCTCAGCAACGGCACCTCTGATGGAACTATCCGCTGGGGAATCCTCGGCACAGGATTCATCGCAGGGCTCCAGACCAAGGACTTGAAGGAGAACGGTTTCACGGTGCAAGCCGTGGGATCGCGATCGTTGGAATCGAGTGAGTCGTTCGCTGGGGAGTACGGCGTGGCCACCGCGCATGGCAGCTATGAGGACCTTGTTGCAGATCCCCTGGTTGATGTGGTCTACGTGGCCACGCCGCACCCTTTCCACCATGAGAACGCCCTCTTGGCGTTGAATGCGGGCAAGCACGTCCTGGTGGAGAAGGCGTTCACCATGAATGCCCGCCAGGCACAGGACATTGTTGACCTCGCGGAATCCAAGGGGCTCGTGGCGCTGGAGGCCATGTGGACCCGGTTCCTGCCGCACATGATTCGCCTCCGGGACATCATCGCTTCAGGAACCATCGGTGAGGTACGCAAGGTGGTGGCCACCCACAACCAGAGCCTTCCCAAGGATCCCGCCCACCGGCTCAACGATCCCGCCCTGGGCGGCGGGGCGCTACTGGACCTGGGCATCTACCCGGTCTCCTTTGCCTTCGACATCCTGGGCACTCCTGCGTCCATAAAGGCCAGCGCCTCCATGTCGACCACCGGCGTCGATCGTCAGACCGCAGCGATCTTCGAATACGCCAGTGGTGCCCAGGCGATGGTGGATTGCGAACTCGACGCCGCCAGCGCCAACCGTGCCATGGTCATCGGCAGCGAAGGGTGGATCGACATAGAAAGCACTTGGTACAACCCGGTTCCCTTCACCGTTCATGCCGTGGACGGCAGTGTCATTGAGCGGTATGACCAGCCCGTCACCAGCCGCGGCATGCAGTATCAGGCTGCTGAACTGGAACGCCTGATCCGCTCAGGTGAGACTGCCGGAACCATCCTGCCGCCAGCCGAGACCGTGGCCATCATGGCCGCCATGGACGAAATCCGACGCCAGGTAGGACTGAGCTACGACGCTGACCGGGTTGGTGCGGCATGAGCGAATCTGCACGCATGGTGGAGCTGAAGCAGCAAGAGGATGAACTGGTGTTCGGTTCGTTCGATCACCATGACGCATGGCGACTCGGCTCGCTGATCGCCAACCACGCCATCGCGTCGGACTTCGGCGTCGCGATCGATATCCGCAGGCACAACATTGTGCTGTTCCGCTGCGTCCTGCCCGGTGCCACAGGCGACCAGGAAGAGTGGATCCGCCGCAAGTCCGCCGCCGTGCTGCGATTCGAGCACAGTACGGCATTGTTGGGTGAACAATTCGCCGAGCGCAACCCGTTGGGCGGCGGATGGCTTGCCCCCGAGGACTACACCCTCGACGGCGGTTCCTTCCCCATCCGCGTCCGGGGCGCCGGTGTGATCGGTGCTGTCACGGTTTCGGGGCTGAGCTCTGACGAGGACCACCAGATGGTGGTGGACGGAATACGGAACTACCTGAAGACGGTAGGGGTCTAGCGGCGGGGCACCAAGTGCTGAGAAATCTCAGCGGAAGAATCCCGCAGTTCGATGGCGCCCGCGGCGACTCCAACCACAAGCTCGAAGCCTTTTTCCGTGGTGAAGTCATGCTTATATCCGTTGATCCACAGCAACAGCACCATGAGCGTCCACGCAGTTCGCTTGTTCCCATCTATGAGGGGATGGAACCGGGCGACAGACTCCAATAGCGCAGCTGCCTTAATTGCAAGATCAGGATAGGCTTCCGCTCCCATGACAGTTGTAGCCGGCCTGGCCAACGCCGAGGCCAACAAGCCAACATCGCGAATATGAAAGCCGTACCGGTCAACGACTTGAAGGGCGTCTTCAATGTCCAGGTACGCTGTCACGCGTCCTCAAGGCGCGTCAGCAGCTCAGCATCATGACTCATCACGAAATCAAGGCCTTCACTGATTTCGCGTCGACGCGCATGACGCTGCAGAACCAACTCTGCCCCCTGCAACAGGAGTGCGGACTTGGACGTGTGTTCCTCTGCGGCCAACTTCTCCAGCCGTCGATCGAGGTCTTCTGGGACGCGCAGATTCATAGCCATGGTTCGATGGTACCAAAGCGGTACCTTGGACCTTGGAAGCCGTCATCAGTCAGGTCGCTGTGAAGAAGCTGTGCTTGGCGTAACGTGCACCCATCACAAAAGGTAACGTCCCGCCGTCGTCCTCGGTACCGGCAATTATTCTGGGCAGTAACCTCACGCCCAGCCCGAAGGAAGCCCATGCCAACCCAAGAACATACCCTCCGCAAGCTTGGATTCCTCACCATCGGCCTGTTCGACCCCACCGATCCGGCCGCCGGGCACCGATCCACGCTGGAGATCATTGAACTCGGCGAGCGGCTGGGGTTCGACAGCGCATGGTTGCGGCACCGCCATCTGCAGTTCGGCATCTCCTCCCCCGTGGCGGTGATGGCCGCCGCCAGCCAGCGCACGTCCAGGATTGAACTCGGCACCGCAGTAACGCCGCTGGGTTGGGAAAACCCGTTACGCCTGGCAGAGGACCTGGCCACCGTGGACCTACTCGCGGGGGGACGGATCAATCCGGGGCTGAGCGTGGGCGAACCCATGAACTACCACACCGTGAAGCATGAGCTGTACCCGGATTCTTCGGAATCAGAAGACTTCTCATATGCCCGCGTGGACCGGTTCGCACGGTTGGTGGCAGGCGAAAAAGTAAGGGACTTCTCCGGCAAGCAGGGCGTTGTGGAGGAGTACTCCAACCGGGTGGAGCCGCACTCACCCGGACTGCGCAGCCGCCTTTGGTACGGGGCGGGCAGCATGAAGTCGGCCGTATGGGCGGGGGCCAACGGCTTCAATCTGCTGTCCAGCAGCGTGATTTTCCCGGATAAGGACCAGGAACCGGACTTTGCCAGGGTCCAACAATCACAGATCCGGGCGTACCGTGAAGCCGCAGCAGCGTCCGGAAACACCGCCCGGGCTTCGCAGGGCCTGGTGGTCATCCCCACCGATTCGGCTTCCGCGGCCCAGCAGGAGAAATACCAGCGTTACGTCGATCAGCGCACTCCGCGGACCAGCGCTCCGCAGGGGCCCAAGGGCATGCTTTTCGCAAAGGACCTTATTGGCACCAGCGACGAAATCGCCGCGCAACTGTACGCCCATGAGGGCTTCCAGGAAGTGGACGAAGTCGCCTTCGCCCTGCCGTTCAGTTTTGACCACGAGGACTACGTGCAGATCCTTAGCGACATCGCCGGGAAGCTGGGGCCGGCATTGGGCTGGAACCCGACCGCATGAGCACCTAGCGCTGAAATGTACATTTCAGCGTAGAAAAGCCTAATTGGTGTATGAGCGAGATGACAGTCACTGTTGCGCGAAGTCGGCTTTCCGAAGCGGTTGATACCGCGCGAGTAAGCCACGAACCGGTGTATTTGCTGCGCCGTGGTCGCCGCGTCGCGGCACTGAGCTGCTCGAACCGAAATGACCGAGACCGGCAGTGGTGCCGTGCCATGGGAGGAAGTCAAAGCGGAGCTGGGCTTGGCTTGAGCTATTCAGTGCAGCTCGCGCCTGCCGCCGTCCGTCAGTTGCGAAAGCTCCCGCCGGACGCACGCCGACGTATTCAGGCTGCAATTGAACTCCTCGCCGAAACACCTCGCCCGCCAGAGGCAAAAGCTATCCGGCAACAGTGGTGACTGGCGTGTCCGTACCGGCGACTTCCGGATTATCTATGAGATCCGGGACGCTCAACTTATTGTTCTGGTAGTCGCCATGAGCCACCGTCGTGATATCAACCAGCACTGATTCGCACCCCTCAGGACTCACCGCCCCTTCAGCACATATCGCCTTTCAGGGCGTCCGACGCCGTACTTGAGTCTGACCTCCAGCGCCCCCTCGTCGTGGAGGTACTCAAGGTAACGACGGGCGCTGACCCGGGACGTACCCAACTGTTCTGCAAGCTCGGCGGCTGAGAGGTCACCGGGCGCAGACTTGAGCGCCGATTCAACCAATTCGAGCGTCTCCACGCTGCAGCCCTTGGGAAGGGTCCGCTCGGAAACACTCAACCCGAAGACGCGGTTTACATCGGATTGCTCCGCTTCAACCTTGGACGCGTCCAGGCCCTGGTAAGCACTGAGATAGTGCTCCAGCCGCTCCTGTAGGTCGGATTGGGAGAACGGCTTGATCAGGTAATGGACTATGCCGCCGCGCAAAGCCTTCCGCACAGTCTCCACTTCGCGGGCAGCGCTGATCACCAGGACATCCAGCTCCGGGGCAATATCGCGGAGCTGGTGCATGAGGTCAAGCCCGTTGATGTCCGGGAGATGGATGTCCAACAGCACCAGGTCCGGCTGCAGCCGCTCGGTCTCCACCAGGGCCTGCGCACCCGTATGGGCCACGCCCACCACTCCGAAGCCGGGCGTCCGTTGGATGAACCCGGCATGGACCTTGGCCACCATGAAGTCGTCGTCGACGATCAGTACTTTAATCACGGCTGAGTTGCCCCCTTGTTGCTGAAGCGTGCAGAGAACACCGCTCCATGGTCGTTCGAGAAGCTCAGGTCCCCTCCGGATCGCCGGCAGATCACCCGTGACAACGCCAAGCCAAAACCGCGGGCGTCTCCCGGGCCGGGCTCTTTGGTGGAGAATCCCTGCCGGAAGATGTCCTCGGCGGAGCCGGAGGGTACACCGGGGCCGTTGTCCCGGACCGTGACGGCCACCTCGTCACCGGAGTCTGCCACCAGCACCCGGACCGATGCCCCCGGAAGGCCGGTGACGGCGTCGAACGCGTTATCCACCAGGTTGCCCACCACCGTGGTGAGGTCCCGCGACAGTTCCTCGTTGACGCGCGGCAGCGCGGACTCTGGGTCAAGCTGCAGTTCCACGCCCCGTTCGGTGGCCAGGCTGGCTTTCGCGATGAGGAGGGCGGCGAGCGCGGGGTCCTGGATGCGGCTGGTGACGTCGTCGTTGAGCCGGGTGCGGTCCACGGTGGCGCCGTTGACGAACTGGACCACGGAATCGTATTCGCCGATTTGGATGAGGCCGGAGATGACGTGGAGTTGGTTGGCGAACTCGTGGGCTTGGGCCCGCAGGGTGTCGGTGACGGTGCGGGTGGCGCCGAGTTCGCTCTCCAGGGACGACAACTCGGTCCGGTCCCTCAGCGTTGTTACGGAGCCGATGTCGCGGCCGTGCGAGCGCAGTGCCACGCGGTTCATGACCACCAGCCGCTCCCCCACGAGCACCAGCTGGTCGGGGTCGGATTGTTCCCGGGTGAGGACGATTTTCAGCGCGGGGTCCACGTGGAGGGATCGCAGCTTCTTCCCTACGCAATCCGCTGGCAGGCCAAGGAGTTGCCGGGCGCTCTGGTTTGCCACTGTGATGCGCTCGTGGGGATCCAGCGCCACCACACCTTCTTTGAGGCCCTGCAGCATCGCTTCACGGTTTTCCACGAGCCCCGTGATTTCCCGCGGTTCCATGCCCAGGGTTTGCCGTTTGACGCGGCGGGACAGCAGAAGGGATCCGGCCACTCCGAGGACACTGGCCACGCCCAGATAGGTGAGGAGGTTGGGAACGGCGTCTCCCAGCCGCTCGATGGTGGAAGGGTAGTTCCGGCTGATGGAGGCTATGCCGATCATTGTTCCGGCGTCGTCCAGGACGGGGACGTGGGCGGAAAGTACGGCACCGTTACTGCCCGGCAGGACGCCTGTCCAGGCACGGCCTTCCATGACCCTGCTGTCACCGAGCGGCATCGACTGCCCCACCAGGCTTGGATCTGAGGAGGCCACCACGGTGCCGTCCATCCTGGCGAGCGCCACGTGGGAGGATCCGGAGACGGTGCGGACAGATTCGGCAACGGCGGGAAGTGCTGATCCGGTGCGGGGTTCGGCAGCAGGTAGCAGTGCACGCACCGTAGGGTTGTTGCCCAGGGCTTCGGCTGCAGAAAGCGCCCGGCGGCCTTCGGTCCGTTCGAAGGCGGCGGCGGATTGCGCCAGCGAAATAGCCACCACGGCAACAAGAACCGCCATGACGATCAGCAACTGCAGCACAAGGTACTGCCCTGCCAAGGACATCCCTCGTCTTCGAGGCAGTCGAGTCAATCGCGTCACTGCTGGGTTCCTTTGGTGGCGCCTGTGAACGGGGTGCGGGCAACTGCTCCCCCTGGCGTATCGGAACTATACCCCAGCGGCACAGAAGACCCCAGTGGTACAGAAGGCCAGCTCAGACCGTCAAAAACCGTGAACGCAATGAACTTAAAGATCACTGCGAACACAAGAGTGATCCCTGTCACTTACGGACCTAGCATCAAATCAACGGGGCACAACGCTGATCGCCCTGCACTGAATTTTCGATGATGAGAAGAGGAACACCATGCGCCAGATCCGCGCATTGCGAGTCGCCGCCGTCGCCGCCGGCATCGCCCTGATGGCCACCGGCTGCGGTGCCACAGGCAAGTCCACCAGTTCTGACAGCACCGGCGCAGCAGGACCCATCACCGGCCTCCAGATCATGGTTCCCAACACCCCCGGCGGTGGCTACGACACCACTGCACGTGCAGCTGCGAAGGTCCTGGACGACGAGAAAATCTCCACCAACACCGAGGTCTTCAACCTTGCCGGTGCGGGCGGCACCGTGGGCTTGGCCCGCATCGTCAACGAGAAGGGCAACGGTGATCTCACCATGCTCATGGGTCTGGGCGTTGTTGGGGCGAGCTACACCAACAAGTCCGAGTCCAAGCTGACCGAAACCACCCCGCTGGCCAAGCTCATCGAGGAACCGGGCGCCATCATGGTGGGCAAAGACTCCCCGTACAAGACCATTGATGATTTGGTGAAGGCATGGAAAGCCGATCCTGCTTCCATCTCGGTTGGCGGCGGCTCCTCTCCCGGCGGTCCGGACCACCTCCTGCCGATGCAGTTGGCCGGCGCTGTTGGCATTGACGCCACAAAGGTCAACTTTGTTTCCTACGACGGCGGTGGCGACCTTTTGCCGGCCATCCTCGGTAACAAGCTGGGCTTCGCCGCTTCAGGTGCCGGCGAGTACCTGCAGCAGATCAAGTCCGGTGAGATCCGCGTACTGGCCACCAGTGGCGAGAACCGCCTGGACGGTGTGGACGCTCCCACACTGAAGGAATCCAACATTGACCTGGTCTTCACCAACTGGCGTGGCGTTGTGGCCCCTCCGGGCATCAGCGAGGACGACAAGAAGTCCCTGATCGCCGCCCTTGAGAAGATGCACGCATCCGCTGGATGGAAGGAAGCTCTCAAGACCCACAGCTGGTCCGATGCGTTCGTTACCGGTGACGAGTTCAAGACATTCCTGACTGACCAGGACAAGCGGGTGGCGGACGTCCTCACCAAGCTCGGGTTGGCGTGAGCTCCTTAGCCACAGGCCTTAAAGGCCGCGCCGAGCTGGGGGTAGCCCTCCTGCTCGGCGCGGTGGGCGTCCTGGTCTTCCTGGATGCGAACGGCCTGGTGACCCCGTACTCCCAGTCGGACCCGGTGGGTCCGAAGACTGTTCCGTTCATTGTTTCCGGACTCTTGATTATTTGCGCCATCCTCCTTGCCATCAACGTCCTCCGGGGCGGCAAGGGTGAAGCCGAAGGCGGCGAAGACGTGGACCTCGCCCACTCTGCAGATTGGAAGACTGTCCTTCCCCTGGCAGGAGCTTTCATCCTGAATATCCTGCTCATCGACTGGGCCGGCTGGGTCATTTCCGGAACGGTGCTCTTCTGGGGCAGCGTGCTGGCACTGGGCAGCCGCCGCTACATTCGTGACGGCCTCATTTCCGTCGCCCTGGCCCTGCTGACCTTCTACGGTTTCTACCTCGGCCTGGGCATCGCACTGCCGGCCGGGCTCCTGGAAGGAATCCTCTAATGGACGTCTGGTCCTCCTTGATGGACGGTTTCGCCACCGCCCTGACCCCCATGAACCTCTTGTTCGCCGTAATCGGCGTCCTCTTGGGCACCGCCGTCGGCGTCCTTCCCGGACTTGGCCCGGCCATGACTGTGGCTTTGCTCCTGCCGGTGACCGCTGCGTTGGAGCCCACCAGTGCCTTCATCATGTTCGCCGGTATCTACTACGGCGGCATGTTCGGCGGTTCCACCACCTCCATCCTCCTCAACACACCGGGAGAATCGTCGTCGGTGGTGACGGCGATCGAAGGCAACAAGATGGCCAAAGCGGGCAGGGCCGCGCAGGCGCTTGCCACTGCGGCCATCGGTTCCTTCATTGCCGGTACCATCGGCACTGCCCTGCTGGCCGTCTTCGCACCTATTGTGGTGCAATTCGCCGTCAGCCTGGGCGCTCCCAGCTACTTCGCGATCATGATTCTGGCCCTCCTTGCCGTCACCGCAGTCCTTGGTTCCTCAAGACTCCGCGGCTTCGCTTCGCTGGCCCTGGGCCTCGCAATCGGGCTGGTGGGCATCGACTCCGTGACCGGCCAGCGGCGCCTGACGTTCGGCCAGCCCCTGCTGGTGGACGGCCTGGACATTGTGGTGGTGGCTGTTGCCATCTTCGCCGTGGGTGAAGCGCTCTGGGTTGCCGCCCACCTGCGCCGGACCCCGCTGCACGTCATTCCCGTTGGCCGCCCATGGATGGGCAAGAAGGACTGGCAGCGTTCCTGGAAGCCTTGGCTTCGCGGCACTGCCTTCGGCTTCCCGTTTGGCGCCCTTCCAGCTGGCGGCGCGGAAATTCCTACGTTCCTCTCTTACGTCACCGAGAAGCGGCTCAGCAAACACCCCGAGGAGTTCGGCAAGGGCGCTATTGAGGGCGTCGCCGGACCGGAAGCGGCAAACAACGCCGCCGCTGCCGGAACACTGACCCCCATGCTTGCCCTGGGCCTGCCCACCAACGCAACGGCTGCCGTGATGCTCGCTGCCTTTACGTCCTACGGCATCCAGCCGGGCCCGCAGCTATTCTCCAGCCAGGGCCCCCTGGTGTGGGCGTTGATCGCCAGCCTGTTCATCGGCAATTTCCTGCTCCTGCTCATCAACCTGCCCCTGGCGCCGGTCTGGGCCAAGCTGCTGCAACTCCCCCGCCCATACCTCTACGCAGGCATCCTGTTCTTTGCCACGCTGGGCGCCTACTCGGTCAATCTGCAGGCTTTCGACCTGGTGATCCTGCTGGTACTGGGCGCCCTGGGCTTCATGATGCGGCGCTTCGGGCTCCCGGTCCTGCCGCTAATCCTCGGCGTCATCCTTGGCCCGCGCATCGAAGGCCAGCTCCGCAAGACGCTGCAACTGAGCGCGGGCGACCCCGCAGGCCTCTTCAGCGAACCCATCGCGATCGTGGTCTATATCATCGTGGCGATCATCCTGGCCTGGCCGTTCATCTACAAGCTCATCCGACGCAATCGGCCAATGCCAGCCACCGTGATCCCGGGGAATTCCGGGGCGACTGTCCCGAGGGAAGCCGGCGGCGTAAGCCACGGCAGCCACCGCGCGGACGGAACGGCGGACGGTGATGGCGACGGCTAGCCTGGCGCCTGTCAAGGCCAGCCGCCCTTTCAACTACAAATACACCAAGGAGAAACCATGACCATCGTGGTGGGATACGTCCCCACACCGGAAGGCGAAGCGGCACTGACACAAGCCATTGCCGAGGCCAAGAAGAGCAACGACACCCTGCTGGTCATCAACTCCTCCAAGGGCGACGCCCTGGTGGATAACCGGTACGCCCAGGAACCGGATATCCAAAGCATCGAGGAGCGGCTGGCGGACCATGGAATCCAGCACATCATCAAGCAGCCGGTCCGCGGCCATGACGCAGCGGCCGAGGTCCTGGACGCCGCCGACGAAAATGACGCCAGCCTGATTGTGATCGGCCTTCGCCGCCGCAGCCCAGTGGGCAAGCTCATCATGGGCAGCGTGTCCCAACGGATCCTGCTGGAGGCGGACTGCCCGGTGCTGGCGGTCAAGGCGGAGTAACAGGACTTTTTCGTACAGCTAATGCCCCTAAGATTCGTTCTTGGGGGCATTAGCTGTCCAAAAACTCGCAAGGGGGACTCACGTGACTGAAACCATCCGCACCGCAACAACGCACGACGCCGGGAAGCTGGCTGAGCTTGCCGCCATCACCTTCCCGCTGGCCTGCCCGCCGGGCGCCTCACCGGCGGACATCCAGGCCCACATTGAAAAGACCCTGAGCGAAGACAACTTTGAGGACTACCTCGCCGACGCGAAAATCACCATCCTGGTGATCGACGACGACGGGCAGCTCAACGGGTACACCATGCTGATTGCCAAGCCGACCAGCGACCCCGACGTCGCATCCGTCTTGTCCGCGCTCCCCTCCACCGAGCTGAGCAAGTGCTACGTCCACCCGGACCACCACGGCAAGGGCGCAGCATCAGAACTCATCAGGGCCTCGTTGGCGAATGCTGCTGACAAGGGCGCAGCCGGGGTGTGGCTGGGCGTGAACAGCGAGAACGCGAAAGCCATCCGCTTCTACGAGAAGAGCGGTTTCCAGCGGGTAGGCACAAAATCTTTCAAGCTCGGCAACACCGTGGAGCATGACTTCGTCATGGAAAACGAGCTCTAGCCGAACAAGTCCCCCGTCAGCGGCGGCCGAGGGTCTGAGCGCAGTTCGAGCCCTACCGGAAGCCCGCTTACGGTACCGGACGAACCGGAGGCTTGCACGGTGATCCGCGAGCGCCCCAGCAGGACGTTGTCCGCGCGGAACGACCCATAAGCGTCCGGCAGGATCGGCGCCAGATGCAGCACGTTCCGGGTGAAGTCGGGGTCGAACCTCAGCAGGATCCGGGCGAGTTGGACCGGCGCCGCAGCCGCCCACGCTTGCGGGGAACACGCCGTCGGATACGGAACCGGCTCCGAAAAGTCGCCACGGTCAAAGCCGCAGAAAAGCTCCGGAAGTTGCCCGCCAAAGTACTCGGCGGCGTCGAACAGTCCGCTCGCAACCCGGCTGGCTTCCTTCACGAAGCCGTACCGCATCAGTCCTGTGGCGACGAGCGCGGTGTCGTGGGGCCACACGGAGCCGTTGTGGTAGCTGACTGGGTTGTACGCGCCCATGTCGGAGCCCAGAGTCCGGATGCCCCAGCCCGTGAACATCTCAGGGGACATCAGCCGCTCCGCCACCAATGGGGCCTTGTCCTCATCCACGATGCCCACCCAGAGGCAGTGCCCCATGTTGGAGGTGCAGGAGTCCACGGGCTTCTTGTCCTTGTCCAGCGCCAGGGCAAAATAGCCCCGCTCCGGGAGCCAGAAGGCTTCGTTGAAGGCGGCTTTCAGCGCTTCGGCGCGGTCCGCGCATCGGCGTTCGACGGCGGAGTCCCCCGCTGCCCGCGCCAGCAGGGACCGTCCCACGTAGGCCGCGTAGGCGTAGGCCTGAACTTCGCAGAGGGCTATGGGCGTCTCTGCCATGCGGCCGTCGGCGAAGTTGATGCCGTCCCAGGAGTCCTTCCAGCCCTGGTTCACCAAGCCGTGCTGGTTGGGCCGTTGGTACTCGATGAAGCCGTCGCCGTCGCGGTCCCCGTACTGCTCCATCCATTCGATGGCGCGGTCAGCGTGCGGGAGGAGGGATTCGATGATGTCCGTGCCGAGGCCCCACCGGCTGAGCTCACCGAGCGTTGAGACGAACAGGGGCGTCGCGTCCGCGGTTCCGTAGTAGGCGGTCCCTCCCAGGGCGAGCCCTGCTGTGACCCCGAGTCGCACCTCGTGGGGCATGCGTCCCGGCTCTTCCTCGGAGTCGATATCAACCTTGGTCCCTTGGAGCGTGGCCAGGGTCTGCAGGGTTCCGGCCGCCAGGTTGGGATCCACCATGAGCGACATATAGGAGGCAAGGAGCGAGTCACGCCCAAACAGTGCCATGAACCACGGCGCACCCGCGGCTACGGCGGCGCGGCCTGGGTGTGCGGGGTCGAAGATCCGCAACGAGCCCAAATCACGCTGGCTCCTTTCCAGGACTTCCTCTACGTTGGCGTCCGTCACGGCAATCCGGGGAACATGCTCTTCCCATGCGACGTGGCGGCGAACGCCCGGCGTGTGGTGCAGCGGCGTGGCTTCGGTAAAGGGGTCGCTAGGTCCTTTTCCGTTGACCAGGGGAAGGGCGATGATGCTGGTGGACCACTGGCTGCGGGCAGGAATGGTAACGTGGAACCGTAGCCCATCATCGGAAACCTTGGCGCCTGAGGCCCGGAACGACACACCCCGGCGTTGCCCGCTGGAGTGGAGGGAATCGATGTGCAGTTCTTTCCTGTGGGCCTTCTTCACAGGGTTGCCGGCTTTGTTGGTACGGCCGCCTTTGACGTCGAAGAGGTCAGCGAGGTCGGCGTCGATCAGCAGTTCAATCTCGCACGGCGCGTCCTGGCTCGAATAGTTCCTGATGGTGATGTCGTCCCGGAGGCCGGCCCCCACGTGCCTTTGGTGCTGGACCACCAGGGGGCTGTCGAACCTGCCGTCTGCCGAGCAGGCCCTGCCAACGTACTCAGCCTGGAAAGCGGTGGGATTGCGGGTAGTCAACGGCTCCCGCAACGCGCCGTTGACCCGCAGGATCCAACGCGACACTATCCGCGTGTCCTGATAGTAGGCACCTTGGGAACCGCCTCCGTGAATGTCACCGGAATGCGAGGAAATACAGAACGATGAACCTTCGACGACCGTAACGGCGCCCAGCTCGGACGCCCCGGCTTCAGTCTCTTCGTTCCAGGCAGTCATGGCCGGCGGGCCTCCTCCGGAGTTTTCCTTGAGGGTGGGTAGCCTTGGAGGGCTTGCCTCCGATTCTCTTGCAATACGTCCCCGCCGGGAAGAGGTCCGGCGCGGAATTGTTCAATGACCTTCGCGTAAAAGTCAACGTGGTCCGCTGCCATGCGTTGCGCGCTGAAGGATTCTTCCACGGAGCGTCTGCAAGCCTCACGGTCCAGGTCCGGGATGCGGCCAACACACTCCACCAATTTTCCCGTGGACGCCACAAAACCGGTGACACCATTCCTGACGATTTCCGGAGCTGCCCCGATGGGTGTGGCCAGGACGGGGGTTCCCGTGGCCAGGGCTTCGATCATGACCAGCCCAAAGGGTTCGTGCCACTGGATGGGGTTGAGCAGGGCCATCGCGTCGCCCATCAACTCGTATTTCTCCGGATCCGGGAGCTCGCCCAGGAACTCCTCGTTGGAAGCCAAGGAAGGCTGCACCACGTCATGGAAGTAGGCAAGTTCATCCGGTGCGTGCATCTTGGCTGCGATCCGCAGGGGGACATCCGCTGCCCGGGCAATACGCACCGCCTCCATGAGTCCTTTATCCGGGCACATCCGTCCCACGAAACACAGGTATCCCCCGGCGCCGCGGCCGGGGCTCACCGCGGAAAGGTCGATCCCGTGATGGATGACCGCCGAGATTTCCAGATCCTGGACCCGGCTGCACTGATCGTGGGAGATGGCGATGATGGCGGTGTCTTGTGCCATGTCCCGGTACAGGGTTGCCGCCCGTGGTGAGAGCTGCCCGTGGATGGTGGTCACAACGGGCACATCCTGCGGCCGGTGGGAGTAGAGGGGGCCGGCCAGGGTGTGATCGTGGATGATGTCCACATCGCCCATTTCCCGGTAGGCCCTGATCACATGGCCCAGCTCGCTCAGTGTGAGGCCGACTTCTTCCGGCTCGCTGGGCCCAAAGCCCGGAAGCTGGGGCACCGGGCACGTGCTGTCCGCTGCCGTCGCAAGCAGGACCTCGTGTCCCGCATCCACTAACGCCCGTGCCAAGGCATCCACTACACGCTCAGTTCCGCCGTACTTTTCGGGCGGCACGGTAAACCAAGGGCCAACAATGAGTCCGATGCGCATGCTGGTGCCTCCGCGCAAAACCCCCATTCCAAGGGCTGGCTACATAACCCTTTACACAGACTATTTGCCTTGGCCTGCAACAACAACGGGTGAGGAAAATAACAGCCGGGTATGGAATGCGCGGGCGGCGCTCAGGGTTGCAGAGAGCATGAAGATTGAGATCTGGTCAGACGTCGCGTGCCCGTGGTGCTACATCGGCAAACGCCGTTTCGAGACCGCCTTGGCACAGTTCCCGCACCGCGATTCCGTGGACATTGAGTGGAAGAGCTACCAGCTGGACCCCTCAATCCCGGAGCACTATGACGGTACGGAGCTGGACTACCTGAGCAAGCGCAAAGGCATGGCTCCCGAGCAGGTCAAGCAAATGTTCGCTCACGTCACGGAGACCGCCAAGGGCGAGGGCCTGGACTACCACTTCGAAAAGGTGGTGGTGGCCAACAGCTTCACCGCCCACCGCCTCATTCACCTTGCCGCTGCCCACGGACGCCAGGATGCGGCCAAGGAACAGCTGCTCAGCGATCACTTTGAGCACGGCAAGGACATCGGCAGCAAGGAGTACCTCACGAAACTCGGTGCCGCGCTGGACCTCCCGGAAGACGAAGTGGCTGAGCTCTTCACCTCAGACAAGTACGCGGATGAGGTCAATCAGGACATCAACGAGGCCCGCGCTATTGGCGTCACCGGCGTCCCGTTCTTCGTGATCGATCGCAAGTACGGCATCTCCGGCGCCCAGCCTGCCGATCTTTTCAGCCAGGCCCTGAACCAGGCGTGGCAGGAAGCCAATCCGCTCATCCCGGTAGGCGCTTCCGACGCCGAGGCCTGCGGCCCTGACGGCTGCGCAATCTAGCCAGCCACCCGCCGTCGTGCGTTAACCCGGCTAGCCTTTCACCACATCAAGCTCGACGACGGCCCAGGACAATGCGGGTAGCGTCAGGCGCAGTTCGGAGCCAGTCGCCTTCACACCTTCCAGAGCCGTCAGGCCAACACGGCCCTGCTGGTCCTGGCTGTTGATGGTGAAGCGGTCACCGCCCTCGGGGATCTCCAGGACCTCGGCGCGGACCACTTGCCGGGCGTCGAAACCGCGCAAGGCAACCTCCACGTCGGCAGCTTCCTCCAGCCCGCGGTTGGCGAAGAACAGTGCCACCCGGCCCGTTTCCTCATTCCACGTAGCGCTGACGTCCACCAGGTCTGTGTCGCCAAACCGCGCATTCGAGTACTTGTCCGAGTCCACGGAAAGCCGCAGGATCTGGCCCTTGGCGAGCTCAGCCATCCGTGCGAACGGGTGGAAAATGGTCTGCTTCCAGGCAGGACCGTTCTCCTCCGAAAGGATCGGCGCAATGACGTTAACCAGCTGTGCCTGGTTGGCGATCTTGACACGGTCACCGTGGCGCAGCAGCGAGTTGAGCAGTGTCCCCACCACCACCGCATCTGTCACGTTGTACTTGTCCTCGATCACGCGCGGGTGCTCCTGCCAGCCGGCCTTGGCCACGTTGTGCGGCTGGTCCTCGGTGTCCAGGCCTCGCTGGTACCAAACGTTCCACTCATCGAAGGACAGGTTGATGTGCTTCTTGTGCTTGCCCTTCGCGCGCACGGCATCCGCGGTGGCGATCACTGACTCGATGAAGTAATCGGTATCGACGGCGGACGCCAGGAAGCTGCCGACGTCGCCGTCGTGCTCCTGGTAGTAGGCATGGAGGGAAACAAAGTCCACTTCGTCGTAGGTGTGGGTGAGGACGGTCTGCTCCCACGCGCCGAAAGTCGGCATCGAAGAGCTGGAACTGCCGCAGGCCACCAACTCCAGCGTGGGGTCAACGAACCGCATGGCCTTGGCGGCTTCCTGTGCCAGGCGTCCGTACTCGTCGGCGGTCTTGTGGCCGATCTGCCACGGCCCGTCCAGCTCGTTGCCCAGGCACCAAAGCTTGATGTTGAACGGGTCCTTGTGGCCGTTCTTGGCGCGGAGGTCTGAAAGGTAGGTTCCGCCGGGGTGGTTGGCGTACTCCACGATCTCGCGGGCCGCGTCCACGCCCCGGGTGCCCAGGTTGATGGCTTCCATGATTTCCGTGCCGGCTTGCTTGGACCAGTCCACAAACTCGTGAAGGCCGAATGCATTGGTCTCCACGGTGTGCCAGGCTCCGTCCAGCCTGCGGGGCCGGTTTTCACGCGGGCCCACCCCGTCTTCCCAGTTGTAGCCCGAGACGAAGTTGCCGCCGGGGTACCGGATGACGGTGGCGCCAAGTTCCTTCACGAGCTTCATGACGTCCTGGCGGAAACCGTTCTGGTCGGCCTCCGGGTGGCCGGGCTCGTAGATTCCGGTGTAAACACAGCGGCCCATGTGCTCCACGAAGGAGCCGAAAAGTCGTCGGGGTACCTCGCCAATGGTGAAGTCGCGGTCGAGGGTGATGCGTGCGCGGGACATGTATCTCCTTGGTTGTGTATCGAAACTGTTGATAAGTGGAAGGTGCCGGTCAGGTTCCGGCGAGTCCCGTCGTCGCGACGCCTTTGATGATTTGGCGCTGGAAGAACAGGAAGACGACAATCAGCGGCAGTGCCGCGAGCAGGGCGGACGCCATATTCTGCGCGTATTGGATGCCGTAGGCGCTCTTGATGGTCTGCAGGCCAACGGGGAGCGTGAGCAGGTTGCCGTCGTTGGTGGCGATGAACGGCCACAGGAAGTTGTTCCACGCGCCGATGAACACGAAGATCGCGACGGCGGCCAGGATGGGCCGGGACAACGGCAGGATGATCTGGGTGAAGATCCGCAAGCGGCTGGCACCATCCATCACGGCGGCTTCCTCGAGTTCACGCGGGATCTGGTCGAAGAACTTCTTCAGCACGAACACCATGGCCGGGTGGATGACCTGCGGCAGGATGATGGCCCACGAGGTATCGATCAGGTTCAGCGCCAGCATTTGGTAGAACAGCGGAATGATCAGCACGGGCGGCGGGATGATGATGGACGCAATGATCACGGTCATCAGCACCTTCTTGCCCCTAAAGTCGATCCTGGAAAGCGCGTAGGCCACCAGTGCCGAGATCACCAGGGTGATGGCCGTAATGGCCGCGGATGTGTAGAGCGAGTTCCAGGTCCACAGCGGGATGTTGCCGTCCTGGAACACCTTCACGAACGCTTCGGGAGTAAAGCCCGACGGCGGCAGCCAGGTCACGTCCGGAGCTGCGGCGTCCGTTTCGGTTTTGAAAGCGGTGGCCGTGGCCCATGCGAAGGGGATCAGCCACAGCACTGCGATGAAGGCAGCAACGACGATGGCCGCGATCCTACCCACCGTCAGCTTCTTGCGCGGTTGGCGGATTGTGAGGCTATCTGCGGTTGTGGCATGTGGCGCGGGACGGGTCAGGGTAGGGATTGCCATGGTTATGCACTCCTGCGGCGGGTGATGACGAACTGCATGACCGAGATGACCACGATCAGTCCGAAGAAGATGTAGGAGATGGCTGCCGAGTAACCCAGCCGGTAACCGGTGAACCCGGTTTCAAAGATGTACTGGACCACTGGCCGGGTGGATCCACCGGGGCCACCCGCGGTCATCTGGTACACCTGATCGAAAATCTTCAGTGACGCCAGGATCTGCAACAGCACAATCATCACCGTGGTGGGAGTGAGCTGCGGCAGGGTGATGGAGAAGAATTGACGCCACGCGCCCGCACCGTCCAGCGATGCTGCCTCATAGTGTTGGGCCGGAATATTCTGCATCGCGGCCAGGTACAGCAGGAAGTTGAAGCCCACGGTCCACCAGAGAGTGGCGATGACGATCGCCCACATAGCTACGTTGGGATCATTGAGCCAAGCAACCCTGGGGAGGCCGATGCCCGTGAGGAACTCGTTGATCAGGCCTAGTTGAGGGTTGTACATCCAGGTGAAGAACAGGCTCACCACGGTTGATGCCAAGAGATAGGGCGCAAAGTAGGACAGGCGCCACAGCCACTGCGCGGGTAGCCCGATATTGAGCAACGCGGCCATGACCAGCGCGACGAGGACCAATGGGACGGTGCTGATCACCGTGAAGTAGAGGGTGTTGCCCAAGGAACGCCACATATCGGCGTCGGCCAGAGCTTCGGCGTAGTTCGCGAAGCCGATGAGGCTGTCGTTCGCTCCAGTGAGGGACTTGCCCGTGAGGCTCATGTAGAAGCCGTAGAGAATGGGCCAGACCAGGAAAGCAAGGAAGAAAACAAGGAACGGAGCGGCGAATCCCCAGCCGCTCAGGTTGCTTCGGGTGCGGCTGCCGGGTTTGCGTAGATTCTCCGGCCTGGGCCGGGACAGCGTAGAGGTACTCATTCAAGAACTCCTTTGGTCGCTCGGTACGGGGGCCGGTTAAACCGGGTTGGGGCGGGAGAGGAGGGTGTTGGTGCGTTGTTCGAAGGCATCCCATCCTGCAGCTGCTTTGTCCCTTCCCAGAAGGACGTTCTGGACGTTCTCCGCGAAGTAGGTTTGCCAGTCCGAGCCCGAACCGCTGAACCAGGATTCGGGATCGTAGGCGATGATGTCCGCCGCGTTGGCGTAGTGAATCTGGGGCGTGAGCTCGCGGTAGGCCTGTGACTGGACCACGGGGTGATAGCCGGGGATGTGTCCGGCTTCAGCCCAGGACAGCGATCCTTTGAGCACATCGGTGACGAACTTGTAGACGTCCCTGCGCTTGTCCTCGTTGAGCTTCAGTTGGCGCGGGAGGACAAAGGAGTGTGAGTCCGCGTAGGACGCGGGTGTTCCGTAGAGGGTGGGTATGGTGGCCGCATCGACGGGGATGCCGGCTTTTTTCATGGTGGGCAGCTCCCACACACCGCTGAACAGCATGCCCGATCCTCCGCGGGCAAACTCCGCGATGCCCGTGCTGATATCCCCGGCCTGGGCTGCGATGGTGTCGTCAAAGAGGGACGCCATGAATTCCAGCGACTCAATAGCCGCTTCCCGGTCCACCTTCATGGGCTGACCCGGTGTCAGTTCCATGTCAACGCCGTGCTGCTTGTAGAGGGTGTAGAACAGTCTCCACATCTGCGAACCACTGCCAAGGTAGCCGAAGGACAGGCCATGGGCCTTGGTAACCTTCTGCATTTCCAAGGCCATGGCTTTGAACTCGTCCGGCGAGCTGACCTCCTGAAGCTGACCGTTGGCAGCCAGTACGCCCGCTTTTCCTGCTATATCCGTGTTGTAGAACATCACGAACGGGTGGGAGTCCAGTGCGATGGAGAAGACCTTGCCGTTGTGCTGGCTCTTTTCCCAGATCCTGGGGGCGAAATCGGAGGCCGTCACGCCATTCTCTGCAAGCAGGTCCAGGTCCCACGGCTCAATGAGTCCACCTGGCGCATACCCGGGAACCCGGCTGGCGTGCATGATGGCCACCTCCGGTGGGCGACCTCCCGCCGATGCCATGGCCAGTTTGGTGTAGTACGGCGGACCCCAGGCAAGCACGGTGGGGTGCACCTTGAATCCTGGATTGGCCTGGTTGGCGGCGTTGATCATGGCCTGCATCTTGATGCCGTCACCGCCGGAAAGGAGGTGCCAAAACCCGATGTCCTGAACCGCCGCGGCCTGTGCTGCACCTCCGCAGCCCGTGAGGCCTGCCGCCAGGAGGCCGCCGCCAAGGAGGGCTGACCCTGTCATTAATTGCCTCCGGGACAACTGTTTCCCGGTCAAAGATTCAAACTGCTTCACCCGTCACTCCTTTGGATGGGTCCGCTGAAAGGTCACTGCTGTGGTGCGTTTACTGGAGTGCGTTGCTGCACTGCTACTGCATGGAATTCCGGCTCCGGCGCGTCCCCGCTCTGGAGTTAAGGTTGGCCCCAGGGTGACGCAGGTCTCACATTACATCGATGTAATAGGCAGGGCAAGAGAAAATTGTTAGCGCACACAATTTGATGGATGACTCTCGACTTATCCTTGCGGCGCAGCCTCTAAGTGCGGGTGCTGTCCCGTTCGACGATGGTGTATTCAACGCTGACCACGCGCTGCGCGGAGCCCCTGTCCGCCATGCGCTCTGTCAGCAGACGTAGTGCCTCGCTGGCGATGGTGCGCTTGTCGAAAGAGACCGTGGTCAGCGAAGGAACGGCGTAGCGGCCATCGGCTATGTCATCAAAGCCCGCTACCGCAATGTCCTCCGGAACCCGCAAGCCCCTCTTCCAGAGCACGTTCAGCGCACCAATTGCCATGGAATCCGTGAAGCAGAACAATGCTTCGGGAACGGGATTCGCTTCCAGATAAGCACACAGGGCTTTCGCGGCGGTTTCCGGCGTCCACTTTTCGCACGGGATCATCAGCGATTCATCGCGCGGAATCCCGAGGCTGTCCAGAGCCGCTTCATACCCCTGGGTGCGCTGAAGGGCCGCCGCGGATCCACGCCCCTGGGTGGTGCCCAGCACGGCGATACGCCGCCGTCCGGAGCTGGCGAGCGCCAGGGTCATGTCCCGCGCGGCTGCGAAGCTGTCCACAAACACCCGGTCAGCCAACTGCTGGGACACCTCACCGAGCAGGACCACAGGAGGCAGTGCAATGCCAACTTTCACGGCGCTTTCATCCAGAACCACGGGATTGAGGATCAGGCCGTCGATGAGGTTGGCCCGCGCACGTGTCATCAACTCCTGCTCACGCTGTGGATCCGAGCCCGTTTCCTCGATCTGCACGCTAAAGCCTTGCTCGTGGGCAACCTCCACAATGCTTTGGGCAATCTCTGCGGAAAACGGAGTGGCCAGGTCCGGCAACGCCAGCCCAATGACCCCTGAGCGCCCGTTCCGCAGTCCGCGTGCCGAAAGGTTGGGGACGTAATCCAGCTCAGCCATGGCCTGCTCAACCCTGAGCCGTGTGGGGCCGCTGACAGGCACGATCCCATTCATCACATTCGAAACCGTTTTGGGCGAGACCCCCGCACGGCGCGCTACGTCCTTGACCGTTGCGCGCAAGACGCCCCCTAGCTGCTGTTGGCCGGCGCTGCTGCTGTTGACCGGTTTTCCTTGATGCTACGCGAGTTTTGGCCCGCGGACGCAGAGGACTGGCGCCCGCGGGCGTCAACGCAAAAGCTCACGCCGTCATCTCGGACGGATGCGTCGGCCGCACCCAGCTAGCTATCAAAGGCCGCACGGAAGGCCGTCAGCGCGGTGTCCCCTGCTTCCAGGCCGGATCCTCCCGCGGCATTCGCTTCCAGACCCACCACGCCCTCGTATCCGGCCTTCTTCAGGGCTGATGCCACGGCGGTGTAGTTGATTTCGCCGGTGCCGGGTTCACAGCGGCCGGGGACGTCGGCTACCTGTATTTCTCCTACCCAAGGCAATGCGGCCCGGACGAGTTCAATGAGGTTCCCCTCACCAATTTGGGCGTGATAGAGATCCAGCATCATCCTGACGTTGGGGTGGTTCACCGCCGCCACCAGCGCCAAGGTGTCTTTGGCGCGGGCCAAAGGGATTCCAGGGTGGTCCAGGATGGTGTTCAGGTTTTCCAAGGCGAAGACCACACCGTGCTTCTCCCCCAAATCCGCCAGACGTTCGAGAGTGCTCCGGCCCGTCAGCCACATCTCGCCGGTAGACCGGTGAACGGGGCGGACAGCCAGGCCGCCTTCTCCGAGTTCTGCGGGGTGGACCACCATGCGCTCGATACCAAGTTCAAGCGCGACAGGAATCAGTTTCTCCGCCGATGCCAGCACTTCATCTGCGCTACCGGGGTCAGTGAGGCTACCGCCAAAGTAACCGCTCATCGAAGAGAACCGGGCGCCCGTTGCTGCCAGGGCCGCGATGTCCCGTCCCCGGGTGTCCCACAACTCCACCTCGAAGCCTTGCTCATGAATTCTCTGCACACGCTCTATCAACGGCAGTTCGCCGTAGAGCATCTCAGCGCAGGCGGCCAGGCGGAAGCTCATGCTTTATCCCCCACCCTTTGCAGCGCGGGTTCCGCTGGGCTAAGGACGGCAATATCTGCCACATCAACCGGCAACCCGGTTTGGGCAGAACGGGTGGCGGCAAGGGCCACGGCAAGGGCGTTCCGCGCATCGATTCCACCGGGAGCTTTGGGAGCAGCGGAGTCCTGGGCGGCGGAGGCCTGGATGCCGTCGCGGTGAGCCTTCACCGACTCCACAAAGTGGGCGAGTTCGGCTGTGTACGCATCATGGAAGAGGTCAACGTTCAGGCGGACGGTGGCCGCATTGATACCGGCGGCGGTGTAACTCGTGGCAGTGCCGGCCTGGGGGCCTCCCGCTGTCACCATTCCTGCGGAGCCAAAAACTTCTCCCCGCACGTCATAGCCGTAAAGCGCGTTGAAGTTGGCCTCGGCCACGGCAATGGCCCCGTTGCTGTAGGTCACGGTGACCACGGCGGTATCCAACAGGCCACCCTCTTTCGCTTCAGGAGCCACCAGCGCGTCAGCCACAGCATGAACGCGAACAGGGACAGCGCCCGGGTTCAACCAGTTCAGGGTGTCGAAGTCGTGGATGAGTGTTTCAAGGAAGATGGTGCCCGGCGGAATCCGTTCCGGGTTGGCGATCCCGTCCGGGCTGCCTGGATCGCGGGTCAAGGACCGAAGCAGTTGCGGGGTCCCTACGGCGCCGGCATCGATGAGTCGCCGGGCGGCAGCGAAGTCATTCGCGTAGCGGCGGTTGAAACCGAACTGGACAACCACGCCTGCGGCGTGTGCTGCTTCCAGGGCCGCATCAAGCTCTTCCACCGTTCGGCCTCCCGGCTTTTCACAGAAGGCATGCTTACCTGCCCGCGCTGCTGCCGCGATCAGCCCGGAATGAAACCGCGCCGGAGCGGAGATGAGGACAGCATCCACGTCCGGATCGTTCAGTACATCCTCGGCGTCGATGCTGATCTTGCCCACACCCAGGCGGCCCGCCAATGCCTCGACGGCGGGAAGAGCGGGATCGGCGATTGCTTCAAGCCGGGCTGAGGGGATGCGTTGCGCCACGGATTCAGCGTGGAAAGTCCCAATCCAGCCCGCTCCAATCAGACCAATACGAACCGGTCGGTCTTCTCTGACCGGATGTTGAAGGTAACCCATGGTTGCTCCTAAAGAATTCTTCTAGATCGTTCTAGTCGATCCATAGTGGCATGCGATTCGCACTGCGTCTAGATCGTTCTATACACTGAACAAACTTGGAGGAAAATATGTCCGAACCGCAGCGCCGCCCCACCCTGATGGACGTAGCCGAGGCCGCCGGTGTCTCACGCGCACTTGTTTCCATCGTGATGCGGGGTGCACCCGGCGCGGCGGAATCAACGCGGCAAAAAGTCTTGGAGACGGCCCGCCAACTCGGATATCGCGCGGACTCCCGGGCCAGGCTGCTGCGAAGCAGCCGAACCAAACTCCTGGGCCTCATCTTTTCCAGTTCACAGCCTTTTCATGCCGAAATCGTGGATGCCGCGTATGCCGAAGCCTCGTCCAGAGGCTATGAAATAGCACTGAGCGCAGTGGCCAACGGCAGGCCCGAGGCCCGCGCCATCGAGACTTTGCTGGATGTAGGTGCGGAGGCGCTGATCATCATCGCTCCCACCCTCAGCGCGGAAGACCTGGCACTGCACGCCCGCCAAGTGCCGGTTGTGAGCTTGCTACGCGACGACGTAGGCGATTCTGTGGACTCGGTCAGCAGTGATGATTACGCCGGCATCTCGATAGCCGTGGACCACCTGGTGAGCCTTGGCCATCGACGGATCGTTCATGTGGACGGTGGCTCTGCCGTCTCGTCGGACAAACGTCGGGAGACGTACTGTACCGAAATGATCCGGCACGGCCTGCAACCTGTGATTATTCCAGGCGGCCCCGGCGAGGAGGACGGCATGGGTGCGGGGCAGATCCTTCAGGCGGATCTGCCCACGGCTGTCATCGCCTTCAATGACAGGCAGGCGCTGGGAGTAATGGAAAGCTTCAAGGCCGCGGGGATCAGCATTCCCGCGGATGTCTCCATACTCGGTTACGACGACAGTCACTTCGCCAGGCTAAGTTACGTGCAATTGTCCTCTGTCAGCCAGGACGCTCCGCTCCTTGCTGCCGCCGCCGTTGGCCGGGCGGTAGACCGAATCGAGGGGACACAGTCACCGGGCAGCGTGGTCCGGACACCGCATCTGGTCCTCCGCCGCACCACGGCACAGGCTTCTGCGCACAGTTGATGTCAACGCTTCACCGCTCTTAGTGACAGATCGCGGTAAAGTGTCTGTATGCCAAGGATCACGGCCGCCACGAATGCTGCCCAACGCGCCGCGACCCAACGTCGGATTCTCACCGCCTTTGGAGAGCTCCTCTTCACCCATGGACTCCCCGGCCTCACCATGACCGACGTTGCGCGCCACGCCGGCGTGGGACGCACGGCTGTCTACAACTACTACGCGGACATGGAGCAACTGCTCATCGCGTATGCCTTGGACGAGACCGAGCGCTTCATTGTGGACCTCCGCGATTCACTGGCCGCGCTGGAAAACCCGGTTGACCGCCTTGCCCTTTACGTCCGCGCCCAGGTGGAGGATCTCAGCCGACGCCATCTGCCCCCTGGCCCGGCCATGGCTGCAGTCCTCTCCCCCGGGTCCTTCGCCAAGCTGGCCGACCACGTGGGAGATCTCAACGTACTGTTGCAGGACATCCTCCAGGACGGAGTCCGGCAGGGCTATCTGCCGGACGTCGACGTCGAGCAGTTGGCGCGGCTCATTCTCGGAACGCTCTCAGCCAGCGCCGCACGCCGCAACCGAACGCCCGACGGCGAGACTCCCGCGCCGTCGCCGGCCTCCGACGTCGAGCCTCACTCAGCTGTTGAACTTCATACGGCACAAACGGTGCGTTTCATTCAGTTGGGCGCCGGTGCCCGGTTCGACGACGCCGGCAGGCCCGTCAGGCTCGAAGCGCCAGCCCACGACGCCTTGGCTGGCTAACTACTGACCCGCCGGAAGCGTGGGAATAATGGGCCACTTGGAGTTGTCAGCGATCCGCAGGTCCTCCCGCGGGCACTCCAGCGTGCCCGGTGTCTGGTCCACCAACTGTGGCTCCACCAAACCTTCGAAGCCCGGCGTGAGGATCACGTCCACGGACTCGTCCTCACGGTTGTCCTCGAAGTAATCCGTTCCTGCAAGGTTCCGCTGGATATTGAACGCCGCGGCCTGGCCTTTGACGCCCGAGACCACCACGCCAATGCCCGAATAGGCGGTATCGCTGTTGTCCACCGAGGCCACCTTGTAGCCCCGGGCCGTGAACTGTTCTGCCACTGTGCCGGCCAGCCCTCCGCGTGAGGTGGCATTGAAGACGTTGAGCGTCACGGTCTCGTTCGGGACGTAGTCGAACGTGGTGGTGGGACACAGGCTAATGGGAGCTTTGCTGGCGATGGCGCTGGGAACCTTGACCACGCCGTTCATGATCGCCCACGCACCCACCGCGCCGGCAGCTATGACACCCACCAACAGGACAAGGACGATTCCATGGAACAGCCTCCGCCGGAAGCGGCCTTTGTGCGCCAGCTCGTCCTCGGCAAAGGTCGCCCGAAGTTCGGGCCCTGTGACTACCCGGTGTCCATGGAGTTGCGTCACATCTTTGGGACGCCTGCCCTTGCTAGCCATCGATTACCAATACACGTGCGTGAATGGCTGTCCTTTGGTGGAGCGCGGTTCGGACCGCCCTGTGAAGTCCGTCTTCGAGGTACATGACCCCTTGATACTGGACCACGTGCGGGAACAAATCACCGAAGAACGTTGAGTCCTCAGCCAACAGCGCCTCCAGGTCCAAGGTCCGTTTGGTGGTCACCAATTCATCGAGGCGGATGGGCCGCGGGGGCAGGGCAGCCCAGTCCCGCGGCGCAGAGAATCCATGGTCAGGGTACGGGCGTCCCTCGCCCACAGCTTTGAAGATCACCCTGCAAGCCTATGGAAGATGCCGCGCTAACGGAACTTGTGACCCGCAGCACAGGCAGGTTGTGGCCAAAAGGTGACTAACCTTCGCATGGCGTCACAGAAGTCATAGCTGTGATGGGAACCTCCGGGACTGACAGAATGGGGGCATGACTCAACCGCTCCAAGGTACTCACCGGACCGCTGCCCGTGCGACGCCCGCGCTGGCGCTGCTGCTGGACGTCGATGGTCCCATCGCCAGCCCTGTGACGCGCGACGTCAAGCCGGACATCATTGCGGACATGGTGGCCCTGGCTGCTGCGGGCATACCGGTCATCTTCAACACGGGGCGCTCGGATGCGTTTATCAGCGAGCAGGTCATGGAGCCCATGATTGCGGCGGGCATGCCGGCTGACACTGTCATTCACGCAATCTGCGAGAAGGGCGCCGTCTGGTTCAGCTACACCGCAGAAGGGCCCGGTCCCATCCATGTGGACCACCAGCTCGCCGTGCCCGCAGCGTACGGGGACGATATCCGCAGGCTTGTTGCCGAGGACTACTCGGCGCACATGTTCTTCGATGAGACCAAGCGCGCCATGGTTTCGGTGGAGCAGCACGTGGACGTGGCCAGCAAGGACTACCTGGCCGAGCAGAAGCTTTTCGACGCCGATGCACTGGAGATCATGGGACGCCACGGCCTCAACGCCGCCATCCTGGACCACCACGCACCGGAGTCCGATGACACTGCGGACTACCGCCTGGACCCCACCATCATCTCCACGGACATCGAATCCGTCCGCCTGGGCAAGGACCTCGGGGCCAGCCGGGCCGTTGAACTCCTGGCGGCCCAGGGCATCACCCCGCTCTCCTGGAGGACTGTGGGTGATTCCCGTACGGACTACGCCATGGCAGACTGGCTTCACCACAACGATCACGATGTGAAGCACGTGGACGTCCGGCCGGCAGATGGCATACCCGTCAAGCCCTACACCATCCTGACGGCGGCCGACCTTGAACTGGCCGACGACGTCATCCACGACGACGCCGGCGGCGCATTCCTCCGCAGCTGGCGCGAGGCCCTTTCGATCTAAGTTCCAGCGCATCATAGTTGTAGAGTTTCAGAGCAACCCGCACCGCAAAGATCCCGGAGATACAGCCATCACACAAGCACAGGTCGATCCGATTTACCACGGCAGCCCGTCCATCGAAGAGGACACGATTGCTGAGGCAATCTCGCCTGCCGTCGTCGCGCATCTTAAGCACAGGTCCGACGTCGTTCGTCACCGCGGGCGGTACGCCCTGGTCAACGACGACCTGACCCCGCAACAGGCCATGGTGTCCGATCTCCTGGCTGTCCGGGCCGCTTTGGACGCTGCCGGTATCGACTTCATCCTGGTGCGCGGAAATGATGAGCGGCCCGTCATTGCCGTGGACTGGGAGTCCCGCAAGGACGTCCGGGAGGCGCTGGTTTCGGCTTTCCGCAATGAGCCGTTCTACTCCATGACCGTGGATGCCAAAAAGAAGACCTCGGTGCTGGTTGCCGACGGCGAGCTGTCCGCAAACCGGAAAGCCCGGATCTTCCGGCTGTACCGGCCGCGCGTCGAGATCGGCGGCGGCCTCTGGTACGGCCCCGCCCTGGGCGTACAGCTTGAGCTGTGGAGGTTCGAGGGCGACCACCTGGAACTCCCTGTGGAGAACTCCCTGACCCGCCGCACCATGTTGCGTCAGGACGCGGTGCGCGGCACGGTTCAGAGGCACGGCCTGTCCTGGCCCACTATCGAAAACATGTTCGCGGACCACGCCAGCGACATCGACTTCGACATCGACATCGTTTTCTCGTGGGTGGACGGCAGCGACCCCGAGTACATCGCCAGGAGGCGCGCACAGCAAGCCGACGCCGTCCTTGGCGAGGGCGATGACCACGAAGCCCGTTTCCGGCAAATCAACGAGCTGAAGTACGCGCTGCGCTCAGTGCATATGTTCGCTCCGTGGATCCGGCGGATCTTCATCGCAACGGACTCCCCCGCACCGGAATGGCTGGCCGACCACCCTTCGGTGACCATCGTCCGGAGCGAGGAATTCTTTGCCGACCCCTCAGTTCTGCCTACCCACAATTCCCAAGCCGTGGAATGCCAGCTGCACCACATCAAGGACCTCTCGGAGCACTTCCTGTACTCCAACGACGACATGTTCTTTGGCCGTCCCGTGGGTCCTGACATGTTCTTCACGCCCGGCGGCATCACCAAGTTCATCGAGGCCGACACCCGGATCGGCCTGGGTGAGAACGACGCCGAACGCAGCGGTTTTGAGAACGCGGCCCGTGTGAACCGCAAGTTGCTGTGGGAGCGCTTTGGCCGAATCACCACCCGGCACCTTGAGCACACGGCCGCGCCGCTGCGCAGGAGTGTGGTGGCACAAATGGAGAAGGAATTCCCGGCCGAGTTCGCGAAGACCGCAGGTAGCCGGTTCCGGGCCGCGGACAACATTTCCGTGACCAACTCGTTCTATCACTACTACGCCCTGCTCACGGGCCGCGCCGTCACGCAGACCAGCGCAAAGGTCAGGTATGTGGACTCCACCATGTGGGCCGGGCTGCACTATCTGCCCAAGCTCCTGGCAAAGCGCCACATGGACTTCTTCTGCCTCAACGACGGCAGCTTCCCCGAGGTTGAAGCAAACGAGCGCGCAGACCTGGTGACCGACTTCCTGGAGAAGTACTTCCCGGTTAAGGCGCCTTGGGAGAAGTAGGGCCGGAGGAAACCATCGGAAGCGAAGAGGTGTGCGTGCCCGGCGATGTGTGAGCCCCTACCCGGGACTCGTACGGAATGCGGATACCGGCTTCGGCCAAGCGCCGCTGAACCTCGTCGGCATCCACTGGCTCACCTACAGTGACTCCTCCGGACATCGGGACCACTGAATGCACGATCGTGTGCTCGTAAACATGGATCATGTTGTACGACTGCGCTCCGTCGCGCCCGCGCTGTCCGCCGGCGCGCACCGCCAGGTCCTGGGTGTAACACGTAGCTGAGGCGACCGATACCGGGATGCCGGCGAAGCTCGCCGTCGTCGAGTAATGCAGGTGACCGCCCAGGATGGCGCGGACGTCAGTATTACGCACGACGGCGGCCAGTGCGGCTTGGCCACGCAGCTCCACCAGGACGGCGAGGTCCTGCACGCACGGGACGGGCGGGTGGTGGAGGGCCAGGATGGTGCCGTCCGGGGCCGGCGTTGCCAATTCAGCTTCCAACCACTCTAGCTGCGATTCCGACAGTTCGCCGTAGTGGTGGCCGGGGACCGTGGTGTCCAGGGTAATGATGCGGAGCCCGTTGACGAAGTAGCTGCGGTCCACGGGGTCCTGGGGCTTGCTGGCTGCAGAGGCGTCGGCGAACGCTGAACGGAAGTTTGCCCGGTTGTCATGGTTGCCCATGGCCCAAATAGCTTTGGCTCCAAGTGACGCACACAGGGGTTCAATCATTTCGCGGAGGTGCTCGTAAGCTTCCAACTCACCTTTGTCGGCAAGGTCTCCGGTGAAAATGATGGCCTCGGGCCGGATCCTTGAGGCGATGATTTGCTCACAGATCTCCCGGAGCCTGGCTGAGCTGTCCACCGAGCCGTGGAGCGTGCCCGGACCACCCACCAGGTGAAGATCGCTCAGGTGCAAAAGCACATGACCTGGTTTGGGGTATTCGGCCTCGATGAGCTCCATAGCTTCGCCTTAGCGTTTGGTGGGAGACGGCTTCTCCCGTATCAATCCAGTAGTCCCAATCCAACCAGACAACAAGCCAACAACTGGCTAACATCCGGCGGAATGTTGGAAAATTACTTTTCTCCCTTCTGGATCAGCGGCGTCTATGCCAGCGCCTCTTCCACTGCTTTCATGAGGTATTCGGAGTCGGGCTCCACTGCGGATGGGAACCTTGCTACAAGTTCTCCCTTGCGGTTTATGACGAACTTCTCGAAGTTCCACTTGACCTTGGCCGACTGCCCATCCTCGTCCCGGGTCAGCTCCGCGAACAAGGGATGTTGCTGCTTTCCCAGGACGTTGGCTTTGCTGGTCAACGGGAAGGACACACCGAAGTTCCGTTCGCAGAATTCAGCGATCTCGTGGTCCGCGCCGGGCTCCTGCCCGCCAAACTGGTTGCAAGGCACCCCCAGGATCTCCAAGCCCTGGCCGCGGTACTTGCCGTACAACTCCTCGAGGCCTGCGTACTGGCGCGTGAAGCCACACTCTGAAGCGACGTTTACCACCAGGACCGCCTGGCCTTCGAACCGGCCGAAGTCTGCTTCGGTGCCATCGTTGAAGGTGAGGGGAATGCTGTACAGGCTGGTCATGGGATTCGCTTCCTGACGACGTCGTCTGGCGGTATTGCCGCCATCGAGCTTACGGGAGCCGGCTTGGGTGGCGAAACCTAGGGCGTGGGAAGGATGAGCGAGGACAACGGCACCAGCACACCGTCCGGCCGCTGGACCAGGTCCGGGGCGATCAGGATGTATCCGGGCGGAAGGACTACTGCCGGCAGCGACGTCGGGAGGACTGCAACAGGCGAGGGTGCCGGAGCCACGGGAGGCGCCGGAGCCACTGGAGCAACGGCTTGGCTCACCACCGGCGCGGGTGCAACATGTACTGGCGCCACAACCACCGGCGCGGGTTCCACCACAACAGGCGCTACGGGGGCCGGTGCAGCCGGAGCGGGTGCTACCAGAGCCGGCGCCACAGGAGCCGGCGGGACTATGTTGGTTTCCGGCGCGCTGGTTGACGGCGATGGTGTTGTGGAGGCAGTCGGCGTCGGTGTCGCAGTGGTGGTCGGCGTCGGTGTCACTGTAGCCGTAGGGGTCGGCGTGGGGGTGGCGGTCGGAGTCGGAGTAGCCGTCACGGAAGGTGAGGGCGTCGGCGTCGTGGTTTGAACCGGCGTCGTGGTTTGAACCGGCGTCGTGGTGGCAGGCGGGGTGGTCTGGGTAACGCCAGGGCTGCTGGGTGGGTTGGTGGCAGGCGGGGTGGTGCCCGAGGGAGCTGCGGGGGGAACCGGAAGCGGTTCGTCGTTTTCGTGCTCTCCGCCGATGACGGCCCGGGTGGTGCCATCCGATACGGGAACGGCCCACTGCGGTGTTGCCGAGGTGCCGGTGCCAACACCGGGCTGGTAGTTCACCATGGCGATGGTTTGCAGCGCATCAACCTGCCGGATGGGCAACAGCGTCCAGTTGGCGGGATCAGTGTGAAGGCCGTTGACGATCGTCTCGAAGTGGAGATGGCAGCCGGTGGACCATCCGGTGGTCCCAACCTCCGCAATGACCTCGCCCACCCGCACTGATTGGCCTTGAGTGACGCCGATCGCCTGGAGGTGGTTGTAGGTGGTGACCAGGCCGTTGCCGTGCTCGATTTCAACCCGGTTCCCACCGCCCCATACGTGCCACCCGACAGCCCGCACCACGCCGGCGTCGGCAGCGTACACACGCGTACCGCAGGCGGCTGCGTAATCCTGGCCCCAGTGGAATTCTCCGGCCAGGCCCGTCAAAGGGCTATAGCGGTAGCCGTAGGACGAACTCTTGTTGAGGACCTCAAGCGGCGAGTAGAGGCTCCCTGCAGGGGGTCGTGACAGCCCTGCGGAGGCAACGGTCAGGCCTGTGGAGCCGTCTTTGCTGACTGTGCGGATCATGGCGCGGTCGAAGTAGACCATGGGCGTACCGGCAACCTGCTGGGGTGGTTCCATGGTGGGGTCGATGACCAGGGTTTCGGCTTCCGGCGGCACCAGGGTGCCCAGGGCTGTCGGTTCCACCACCCCCTGCGCCAGTGCTCCGCCCACGGAACTGCTGGAGACAGCGTTCAAGGGTTGGAAGCCAAACGCGAAGAAGGCGAGGACCGCGAGGCTCCCTGCGATCAGAACGCGGTGGAAACCTACGGTGCGGATCAGTTCTACTGCCCGGTCTGATTCATGATGCTTGCCCACAAAACACTCCCCAAAGCCAGCGGCACCAAACCCCAGCCTGGCGTGCAAGCACCATTGTTGCGGGTATCAGGGGAGAAATAAAGGCTTCCCGGGTCCCTTCTACCGAAAGGTTGCCTCAGTTTTGGCTCAAGAATCTTGAGCTTGGACTTCTGCGGCTAGGAGCCCAGGTTTTCCTTGAGCAGGGCGCGGTGTTCGACGGCGGCAGTGGCGTGAAGTGCGCGGCCCGCCTCGGTCAATTCCAGGAAGAGGGACCGGCGATCGTCGGCGCAGGTTTCGCGGGACACCAGGCCCGCTTTTTCCAGGCGATCCACCACCTTTGACACAGCACTCTGGGTCATGGGGGTGCGCTCCCCCAAGGCCTTCATGCGGCACGCGGACTCTTCGCTCTCGGCCACCAGGTCCAGGATTTCGAACTCGTTGAGGCCAATGTCGAACTTGGCTTCGAGCGCGCGGTCGATCGCTCCGGCGGTACGGAAGTAGGAGTTCTGGATGCTGCGCCACTGCTCCACCAATTGGCGGTCCTGCAGGTGACGGTCACGCGTCGTTGCCATGCTGCCCTCCATCGGGCAGGAACTCAATCTCGGAACCGACTCCCTGCAGTGGATCGTCTCCGCCTACGTCCTTGGTTACGGGAGCCTCCTGCTCCTGGGCGGCCGACTCGCGGACCTGTTGGGCCGCCGTCGAATCTTCCTTATCGCTTTGACCGTCTTTGCCGCGGCGTCCTTGTTGGGCGGGCTGGTTGACGACCCCGCCATCCTGATCGCTACCCGGTTCATCAAGGGACTGGCCGCCGCGTTCACTGCACCCACCGGGTTCTCCATCATCACCACCAACTTCGCCGAAGGCCGCGAGCGCAACAAAGCGCTGTCCATCTTCACCACGTTCGGCGCCAGCGGTTTCTCGCTGGGCCTGGTGGTGGGCGGCCTCATGACCAGCCTGAGCTGGCGTTGGACGTTCCTGGTCTCGGTTCCCATCGCGGTGGTGGTTGTCCTCCTGGGCATGAAATTCATCCCCAAGGACAAGCCCTCAGCGGAGAACAGCGGGCACGATATCTGGGGTGCCGTTACCCTCGCACTGGGCATGCTTGGCTTGGTCTACACCTTGGTTTCAGCACCGGAGCAGGGCTGGGGATCTGTGGCAACAATCGCCGGATTCGCAGTGTCCATCGCCGTGCTGGCAGCCTTCGCGGTGATCGAAAACAAGGTCAAGCATCCGCTGATCCGCTTCAGCATCCTCAAGGAAGGCTGGGTGGCCAGGGCAAACCTCAGCGCCGTGGGGCTGTTCGGCTCCTACCTCAGCTTCCAGTTCATCGTCACCATGTACCTGCAGTCGGTGCTGGGCTGGACACCGCTGGGAATGGCGCTTGCCCTGCTGCCGGCAGGTTTGCTGGTCATGGGCAGCGCGCCGTTCGCGGACCGCCTCATTGAAAAGTTCGGTGCCACACAACTGATTCTCAGGCGACTACCGGCATTCGCGATTCCGAGCAGGGGCTGGCTGCCGGGCTGATACAAACGAGCACCCAAGTGGGCGCCGCACTGGTTTTGGCAGTCACCACAGCCCTCGTCAGCGGACACGGTCAGGCCGCCGGAACCGTCAGCGCCCAAGCCATGCTGGAACAGTACCGTCCGGGCCTCATCCTGAGTGCCGCCGTCGCCATCGCCGCCCTGCTGGTGGCCGCCGCACCGAAACGGCGACGCGTGCGCAGCTGATCTCCCCTGTACAGGCGAGCCAAAGCGAGGTCTCATGGGATCTATGAGGAATTACCTCACGGAGTATAGGCATGAGCTGCAGCGCACGTTCACAGGGACGTCGGGCACGCCTCCGGAGTGGGTACCGCGCCTTGCTGAAGGGAACGACGCCGGCTATCACCTTCCGGGATCGGCGGTCTGGGCGGTGCATGGTCATGTGGCTACCATTGTGGCCGGGATCAGGGTCCTGCTGATGCAGGCCCTGCATCCCGGCGCTCTGGCAGGGGTTTATGAGCACTCGGGATTTCAGAAGGACCCTCTTGGCCGGTTGGCAAACACTGTCCGCTGGATTTTCACGGTGACGTACGGTTCCACGGAGGCCGCCGAGGCAGCCACCGCCCGTGTGCGGAAGATCCATGAGCGCGTCCGGGGGACGTACGTGGACGGCAACGGGGTCACGCGCGGGTATGCCGCCAACGATCCCGAGCTTCTCCGCTGGGTTCACGTCACCTACGCGGATTCCTTCATCACCGCCAACCGCATCTGGGGAAGGCCCATCCCGGGCGGTCCTGATGCCTACGTTCGTGAATGGGCGGCCGCGGGGAGGCTCATGGGAGTTGTAGACCCGCCGCTCACTGAGGCTCAGGTCCGTGACGAACTCGAACAGTGGTACGCCTCCGGGATACTCAGGGCCGACGAGCGGCTCGCCCAGACGGTGTCCTTTATCCGCTATCCGCCCCTAAGCCCACTCCTCAAGCCCGGCTACACCATCCTGTTCGCGGCCGCCGTCGCAAGCCTTGAACCCAAGTATCGCGAAATGCTGGGTATTCGCCGTGCCGGTTTGGGTCCGGTTCCTTTGCCCGTCATCACCGCTGCCCGGGCCGTGCTGGGCATGGTTCGCTTTGCCTTGGGCTCCCACGGACCCAGTGAGCTGGCCGCCCGGCGAAGGTTGCAGAGGCTGGGATACGCGGAGGCTTAAAGCCGAAAGCCAACCCCTCCGCGCAAGTGAGTATCGCAGAGGGGTTGGCTTTCAACCTTTTCTCGCGTCCTAGATCAGGTGGTCCGAGAGGTGGTTCGGGGTGCCGAAGCGGTGCGCGGTGATGGAAACGGCCTGCTCGCGGAGGAACGGCAGCATCTCGATCCGGCCGGCCTGGGTCACAGCGCCGTGGTAGACCGCCACGTCCGGACGACCACCCATGGCTGCGCTCAGCGCGGCGAAGTCGCCACCGATTAGGCGGATCCGGCCGGCGTCGAACCGTGCCGCCCGGGCCAGCCAGGCGGCGTCGTCCTCGATCCGGACGCTGACGCCCAGGTTCGCGAACACGCTCACCACAGCGTCGGGAAGTACGACGGCGGAGCTTACGGTGAGCTTGGAGCCCGCCACTGCACCGGCTGCTACGACGCGGAGCAAATCAGCAAGCCGCTCGCCTTCGGAGAGGCGGACCGTGACGGGGAGGGAACGGTAGCGGAAGACGTTGCGCTCAGCCGACAGGGCGGAAACATCCTTCGCGGTGCCGAACTCGGATTCCCACGCTGCTGCGTCGCTGAAGAGTGACTGCTGCAGCATCTGAAGCTCCTGAGCCGTCACGTCAGCGGACTTGGCAGCCGCGAGAAGCTGCGCAGCCGCACCCTGAAGCATGGTGCCCCGCTTGGCCTTGGCCTCGGCGGGAAGCCAGCTGCCCAGGCCCACCAGGTAGTTCGGTCCACCGGCCTTGGTTCCGGCGCCAACGGCCGACTTCTTCCATCCACCGAACGGCTGGCGCTGAACGATCGCACCGGTGATGCCGCGGTTGACGTAAAGGTTTCCGGCCTGGATGCTGTCCAGCCAGACGCCCATTTCCTCGGAGTCCAGGGAGTGCAGGCCGGCGGTGAGGCCGTACTCGATCTCGTTCTGGATGGCGATGGCTTCTTCAAGGGTCTCAGCGGTCATGACACCCAGGACCGGGCCGAAGAACTCAGTCAGGTGGAAGTAGGAGCCACGCTTGACGCCCGAGCGGATGCCCGGGGACCACAAGCGGCCGGTCTCGTCGAGACGCTCGGGCTTGACGGCCCAGGTTTCGCCATCGCCCAGGGTGGTGAGGGCGTTGAGGAGCTTGCCGTTGGCCGCTTCGATGATCGGCCCCATCTGGGTGGTTGCGTTCTCCGGGTAACCGACGGTCAGTGAGCGGGCCGCGTCGATCAACTGGTTGTGGAAGCGTGCGCTCTTGGCCACTGAGCCCACCAGGATCACCAGCGAGGCAGCCGAGCACTTCTGGCCTGCGTGGCCGAAGGCCGAGTACACGACGTCCTTGGCGGCAAGGTCCAGGTCGGCACTCGGGGTGACGATGATGGCGTTCTTGCCGGAGGTCTCCGCGAGCAGCGGCAGGTCCTGACGGAAGGAACGGAACAGCTCAGCCGTTTCGTAGCCACCAGTGAGGATGACCCTGTCAACGCTGGGGTGCGAGACCAACTGGGTGCCGAGCTCGCGCTCTTCAAGCTGAACGAGTGCCAGCACTTCGCGCGGCACACCAGCCTCCCACAGGGCATCCACCATGACCGAACCGGAGCGGCGGGCCTGCTTTGCAGGTTTGATCACGACGGCGGAGCCCGAGGCGAGCGCTGCGAGCGTCGAACCTGCGGGGATCGCCACCGGGAAGTTCCACGGAGGGGTCACCACGGTGAGGTTGGCTGGGACGAACCTGGCGCCGTCGACCGTTTCCAGGTCTTTGGCGCGCTCGGCGTAGTAGTGAGCGAAGTCGATTGCTTCGCTGACCTCGGGGTCGCCTTGATCGATGGTCTTGCCGGTCTCGGACGCCATGACCTCCAGGAGTTCAGCGCGGCGGGCCTCGAGGACCTCGCCGGCGCGGTGCAGGATGGCTGCGCGCTCGGCGGCGGGGCGGGCGCCCCAGGCCTTGCCGTGGTCAACGGCGGTGGCGATGATCCGATCCAGCTGGGCAGCGTCGGAGACCTTGGTGGACTCCACGATCTTGTTGCCGGCGGTGGAACCGGGGATGCGCTTGAGGATGTCGCGGCCCCATGCACGGTTGGCCGGGAGCGCCGGGTCCGTGTCCGGGGTGTTGCTGAAGCCCTCCAGCGGCGCGGGCTCGGCGGGGAGACGGCGGTCCTGCTTGCGGTTGGGGCCCGGAACCTCGTCCGTCATTCCGGCCAGGGAGTCCAGGAAGCGCTGCTGCTCGCGCTTGAACAGCGCTTCATTTTCGCTGAGTTCAAAGACTGCGGACATGAAGTTTTCCTGGCTGGCGCCCTCTTCGAGGCGGCGGATCAGGTAAGCGATGGCGACGTCGAACTCACCCGGGTGAACCACGGGTGTGTAGAGCAGGAGGCTGCCAACGTCCTTGCGGACCGCGGTGGCCTGGCCCGTTGCCATGCCCAGGAGCATCTCAAACTCGATGCCCTCCGTAACGCCTCGTTCCTTGGCGAGTAGCCAGGCGAAGGCTACGTCGAACAGGTTGTGGCCGGCGACGCCGATGCGAACAGCATCGATGTGCTCGGGGGTGAGGGCGTAGTTGATGACGTTCTTGTAGCTGGTGTCCGAGTCCTGCTTGGTGCCCCAGGTAGCCAACGGCCAATCGTGCAGGGATGCTTCAACCTGCTCCATGGGAAGGTTGGCACCCTTGACCACGCGGACCTTGATGGTAGCGCCACCCTGGGCACGTCGGGCAGACGCCCACTCCTGCAGTTCCTGCATGGCACCGAGAGCATCAGGCAGGTAGGCCTGCAGGACGATGCCGGCCTCGAGGTTCTTGAATTCGGGCATGTCAAGGATTCGCTTGAACACCGCGATGGTCATGCTGAGGTCCTTGTATTCCTCCATGTCCAGGTTGATGAACTTGGGCTTGGGGAAGGAGGCAGCAAGGCGGTAGAGCGGGGTGAGCTTCTCCACGACGTGATCCACGGCTTCGTCGAAAGCCCACGGGGAGTGCGGTGCCACGGTGGAGGATTCCTTGATGGAAACGTAGTCCACATCTTCACGAGCAAGGAGCTTCAACGTGCCATCCAGGCGGCGCTGGGCTTCGTGCTCGCCCAAAACTGCTTCGCCCAGGAGGTTCACGTTGAGGTGAACACCGTCCTGGCGGATCTTGGCGATGGCCGGGCCAAGCTTGGCGTCGGTGGCGTCAACGATCAGGTGGCCCACCATTTCGCGGAGCACGCGGCGGGCGATCGGGATGACAAGCTGCGGGACGATCGGAGCCATGACGCCACCCACGCGGACAGCGCTGCGCATGTACCACGGGAGGAACTTCGGCACCTTCGGAGCCAGCTCGGCCAGCTTCCGGCCGGCGACGGACAGGTCCTCGGGGCGGATGACGCCGTCGACGAATCCGACAGTGAAGTCAAGGCCGTTCGGGTCCTTCAAGACGCCGGCGAGGCGCTGCGCGGACACGTCCACTGGGATCTTGCTGGCTTCGGTAAGCCAGTGGCGGACCAAGGCAATGGCTTCCTGAGCCAAAGCATCGAACTGCCCGGAATCCTGGGTGCGCGGGGCGGTGGCATCCGGGAGGGTGCTGGTCATGGGGGCTCCTTCTGAGGCGGAGAAGTTTGTTTGTTTCCATCAGTATGGATCTACAATCACGTTAGGAAAAGCGATCTTTTCTGACGAATATTCATTACTCATCCCGAATCTTTGGAGGCTGCCGTGCTGGACGTCCGCAGGCTGCGTTTGCTGCACGAATTGAAGATCCGCGGAACCCTCGCCGAGGTAGCCGATGCGATGCAGTACAGCCCCTCTTCGGTGTCGCAGCAGCTGACGCTATTGGAGAAGGAAGCGGGGGTGGAACTGCTGCGAAAAGCGGGGCGTCGGGTGCAGTTGACTCCGCAGGCGGAGATCCTGGTGGCCCACACCGCTGCGCTGCTGGAAACCTTGGAGCGAGCCGAAACTGAGCTCGCGGCATCGCTGTCCACGGTGACCGGGACCGTGCGCCTGGCGGTGTTCCAGTCCGCGGCACTGGCGTTGCTGCCTGAGTTCCTCACCATCATGCGCCAGGAGTATCCCGAGGTACGCGTGGAGATGACACAGCGCGAACCGGAGACCGCACTCTACGAAACGTGGGCGCGGGACTTCGACCTTGTGGTGGCCGAGCAATACCCGGGCCACGCGGCCCCGCACCATAGCGGCCTGGACCGGGTTACCCTTACCAGCGACGCCATCCGGCTGGCCACTCCCCCCGTAGGACTTGGCGGCGAAACCGTAGCCACCCTCGCTGACACGGCGTCCATGCCGTGGGTCATGGAACCCCGCGGCGCAGCATCCCGGCATTGGGCAGAGCAGGCCTGCCGGTCCGCGGGATTCGAACCGGACGTGCGCTACGAAACAGCCGACCTCCAAGCCCAAATCCGGCTCATCGAATCCGGCAACGCCGTGGCACTCATGCCGGACCTCGTGTGGACCGGCCGCAGCCGCACAGTCCAACTCCTGGACCTTCCCGGCCTGCCGGAGCGAACCGTGTTCACCTCCACCAGGACGGCCGGCCGGATCCACCCGGCAATTCTGGCCTGCCGGGAAGTGCTGGAACGGGTGGCCGCCGCTCAGCAGAAAGATACCGAGCAGCAGGCTGACGGCTAACCCACAAGCCAGCGGCGGAGCGGCGACCGGAGCACCAGTAAGGCGAGAGCAAAGGGCACCGCCAAAGCTACAACGGCGTCCAAGATCGCTCCCGACGCAGGCGTGTTGAGCAGGTAGAGGAAAAATGCGTGGGTGAGAACAACCACCAGCCCGGCGGAGGCCAGCTGGATCGTCAGGCGATTCACTGCCGGGCCAACCCCGCGGTACAGCGCTGCGAAGACAAGAATCAGCCCCAGGCTCATTGCTGATGCGTTGACCACGCTCAACGCGACCGTGCCGAAGTCGCCGTCTTTCATGTTCAGCGGCCGCACCACACCGCCCACCGTCAGGGCAATGCCGGCAAGTATCAGACCCACGCCCACGGCGGTTCTATAGCGGACGCGTTGGACCATGGCAGGCAAAGCGCGACCGACGAGGACGAACACCAGGCACGGCACTGCCAAAGCTATTCCCAGCGGCGTCCTTGCCATCACCTCCCCCGCAATAACGCTTGCTGCCAGCCCCAGTCCAGCGATGATCCACGCAACCCACGCCGGAAAGCGTTCCAGCCAGCGGCACAGCACAGCCGTGAAAAAGAGGACCGGTACAAACCAGAATGCGGAGTATGGTCGCACCGCGAAAGCTCCGCCGTAGACTGCATTTCGGAGTGCTTCGACGGGTAGGGATCCGCCGCGCAGGTACTCCACGGAAGCGAACGCGACACTGATGACGGCCAGCCAAGCAACGTACGGGACCAGGAGCGTATTGGAGCGGCGGGTGATCTCATCGCGCACCGTCCGGCCCGGTTTCCATAGATAGCCCGTCAGGATGAAAAATACGGGGACATGCCACGCGAACAGGGCGTCAGTGAACGGCCCGGACGTCCAGACATGCCCAACCACTACGGCAGCGATTCCGATAAGCCTGATTGCGTCCAGGTCCGCCGCCCGAGCCCGACTCGGCAGGGCCGCACTAAGGTCCGACACCGGATCCCCTCTGGTTGCGAACAAGTCCACGCAATCCTAGGAGGGCATAGAGGTCCGGCAAAGCGCGTCATAGGACAAATGGCGTGCTCGGAATGTGCGGACCTCATGCCGGAAAACCATCATGGCGGGAGCCGAATTTTGGGCAAAGAGAAAGGCTCCGGGATCACGTGGATCCCGGAGCCTTTTTCGGCGGAGAATGGGGGATTTGAACCCCCGAGGGCGTTAACCCAACACGCGTTCCAGGCGTGCGCCATAGGCCGCTAGGCGAATTCTCCTTGCTTCCGATTCGAAAGCAGATACTACTGTACCTGAGAATTTCGGCATCGTGTAATCGGGCTGATTTGCCACGTCCAAGCACCCTCGAAGGAGGGCTCGTTAACGGAAAAATGGACGCCCCCAACGCGCCCATTCTTGCGGTACAACGTTGAGCTGCCGGGTCCGACCCCTCGCTCCCAGGCCCCGCAGCTCACAATCTTGAGATTGCCCCAATCGGTGTACATACCCATGGTCCGCTGAGGCCGGGTGATTTGCAATGGTTGAGACCTGTTTGTAGCCGAAGTTTGTTGACAGGATGTCTCCATGACGCAGCTCCACGCCTTGGTGGTTTACGTACCAGAGACCCACACTGAAGAGGTCCTCCTGGCCATCGGCGACGCCTGCGGGGGCCGAATAGGGAACTACTCGCACTGCGCCTTCACCGCACCGGGCACGGGGCGCTTCACGCCTTTGCCGGGAGCACGGCCCGCTATCGGCGAGGTTGGGATTGAGGAGCAGGTGCCCGAAGTACGTGTTGAGTGCGTGGTCGAGGAGGACAGGCTCGACGGCGTGGTGCTGGCTCTGCGGGCGGCGCACCCTTACGAGGAGCCGGCTTTCATGACGTGGCCGGTGAATGGGTGGCGGTGATCCGGGTCAGGCGAAGATGGGCATTCGCCCCGCTGCCAATTCTCCGTTGATCATTGCGATCTCATCGGCGGACATCAGTCTTACATCCGCGCTAAAAGCTCGGTTCGAGGCGCGCGCCCAGTTGACGACGTCCGACCAGCACCAAAGTGAGATCCCCGCCTGGATGGCTGGAAGGGGGAATGGAAAAGCCGCTTGCCGCTCGCCGGCAACCCAGTGGGCCACAGCCTGTCGTGTCGTTTCCAGCCGCTCCGCTATCTCACCCCGGGTGACATAGTCGAAATCAATTGCTAGAACGTCTCCACCCAGATGACGAACCTGGTCAACCACCCGGTGGGCGGCCAGTGTGCCGCTCTCGGCGTCCTGCAGCACGGTCACATATGGCACTTCCGCAAAGCGGGACACGATCGCGTCAAGTTGTTCCACAAGCAGGTCTTCAACCGGCTCGGGAAGTTCCCGCAAACGGAGACGCACTTCGAATGGGTGCTCGGTAGTCATAGTTTTAGAATATTCCAATGTGTTGACAAGTGACAACAGCTACCGCCGCCCTCTGAGTAGTTCATGCTGGCCCGGACACCGACGTGCGTCGCGAAGGAGGATCTTGGCTCGCTGGGACGAATTCCCAGTAGTGCCGTCAACCCTCAACTGCGCACCGCCAGATCCGCAGGGGCAGTACATGTAGAACTTGTGCCCTTGGCGCCTCAGCCTCCATCCGGAGACGACGAGGACACGAACCACAGCGAGCACGTCTTTGTGAATCTCGCCGGTTACGTCCTTTGGGTCAACCCAATCCCCACTACTCATCCCGCCCCACTGCCCCAACCTTTCCAACGAACCCCTCATGCAGTCCGAGGTTTACCACCCAGCCCCGACAAAGTGAGAAGGTTAACCACCCGCCGTCGAGCCTTATCCACAGCCCTTCGAGCCGATTCGAACCCCAACCCAAGTTCGGGTAAGCTTGTCGACGGCCCCTCATGTGGCGTCATCCTGTTGAACTCCCCCAGGACCGGAAGGTAGCAAGGGTAGATGGGCTCTGGCGGGTGCATGAGGGGTCACTTATTTAAATGTCAGTCTCTATAGGTAGGTTTCACTTGTGACTGTTACAACTGCCCTGTATCGAAGGTATCGCCCGGACTCTTTCGCGGACGTTATCGGGCAGGAACACGTCACGGAGCCGCTGATGACGGCGCTCCGCAAGAACCGTGTGAACCACGCCTACCTCTTTTCCGGCCCCCGCGGCTGCGGCAAGACCACGTCCGCACGCATCCTGGCCCGCTGCCTTAACTGCGCCGAGGGACCCACTGACACCCCCTGCGGCCAGTGCCCCAGTTGCATCGAACTCGCACGCGGCGGCTCCGGCTCGCTGGATGTCATCGAGATCGATGCCGCCAGCCACGGTGGCGTTGACGACGCCCGCGATCTCCGCGAACGCGCAACGTTCGCCCCGGTCCGTGACCGCTACAAGATCTTCATCATTGACGAGGCCCACATGGTCACGTCGGCCGGCTTCAACGCACTGCTCAAAATCGTCGAAGAGCCGCCGGAACACATCAAGTTCATCTTCGCCACCACGGAGCCGGACAAGGTCATCGGGACCATTCGCTCCCGCACGCACCACTACCCCTTCCGGCTGGTGCCACCCGAGCCGCTCATGCAGTACCTCGAACTCCTTTGCCAGCAGGAGAATGTTCCTGTCGCTCCCGGCGTTCTTTCGCTGGTCATCCGCGCAGGTGGCGGTTCCGTTCGCGACACCTTGTCCGTCCTGGACCAGCTCATGGCCGGCGCCGGACCAAACGGCCTGGATTACGAGCTCGCTGTTGCCCTGCTCGGCTACACGCACGCTTCCTTGCTGGACGACATCGTGGACGCCGTCGCAGCGTCCGACGCCGCGGTGGTCTTCAAAGCCGTGGACCGCGTCATCCAAACCGGCCACGATCCCCGGCGCTTCGTTGAAGACCTTCTGGAGCGTTTCCGCGACCTCATCATTGTCCAAGCGATGCCCGAGAGCGCGCAGGCCATCCTCCGCGGTATGCCGGCGGACCAGATCGCCCGGATGCGCAACCAGGCAACCAACCTTGGGGCAGCCGAGCTGTCCCGGGCTGCAGACGTCACCAATACCGCGCTCACGGAAATGACCGGGGCCACATCGCCGCGACTCCACCTTGAGCTGTTGTGTGCCCGCATCCTCCTGCCCAGCTCCGAGCAGACCGAGCGGGGTATCGCGGCCCGCATCGACCGCGTGGAACGGCGCCTGAATTACGCGGGCGACGGCGGCGCACCGGCTGTCCCTGCCGGCCCACCCGCAGCTGCGGCTACCTCGCAGGCAGCTGCCCCTGCCGCCGCGGCCCCCGCCGCTCCCGAGCCGTCAACCAGTAGTGGATCACGCGACGCCATTACAGCACCGCGAGTATCCACCAGCGATTGGCCCATCGAAGATCGTCCGGCTGCTGAACGATCTTCCCGGGCTGCTGCACCGGAAGCTGCTGCGGCTCAAGCCGCTCCTGTCCCGGCACCAGCACAGCAAACCCCACCTGTTCAAGCTCTCACCCCTCCCCCGTCGCAGGCAGCTCCGCAGGTTCAGCGGGCAGCCCCGGCGCAGGCAACGGTGACGCACCAGGCAGCGCCGCAGCCTGCCGTTCAGGCTCCAGCTCCGGTTCCAGCTCCGGCGCAGGCTCCAGCTCCGGCGCAGGCCCAGGCTCCGACCCCAGCTGGCAGCGGCGACGTGGAGGCTCTGCGCCGTGCATGGCCGGACGTTCTTCAGACGCTGACCAAGATCAAGCGCAGTACCTGGGCTCTCGTGGAACCGAATGCCCAAGTGGCCCAATTCGACGGCCAGGTGCTGACGTTGGCATTCACCACGGGCGGTCTTGCAGGCGCGTTCGGACGTGCGGATCACTCCGAGAACCTTCGGCAGGCGATTCATAAGACCATCGGCATCGACTGCCAGATCGTCGCGGTCGCTGGCGGCAACAGCTCAGCGAGCTCTGAGCCAAACCCAAAAGCACCTACTAGCCGGGACATTCCGGCTGCTGCGGCACCAGCAAGCGCCCAGGCGTCGGCTGGTGCCGGGTCCCCTGTGGAAACAGCAGCAGCTGTTACGTCAGCCACCGCGGACGCAGCCTCGACGCCGGCGCCGGTGTCAGCTGTCGACTCCGCCTGGGGTCTCGCACCCGCTTCGGCGACGGCGGCATCCGCACCGGCAGCCACGCCAGTAGCTCCCCCGCGGGCCGCCACGCCAGTAGCTCCCCCGCAGGCTGCTGCACCGGCAACTGCAGTGGCACCGGAAGCCGTCCCGGCCCCGGCTCCCGAGCCCTCCGGCGATTACTCGTACCCTGACGACGATTGGGGTCCGCCGCTGGACGAAGACGCGCCGCCTCTGGATGAAGAGCCTCCTGCGGATTGGGAGCCGCCTTCGGGCTACGCCCGTACCAGCACGCAAACGGCTGCCCCCGCAGCGGCCAGCCCGTCCCAGGCAGCACGTGGCAACGCGTCCGAGGATCCGTGGTCCCGTGCAGTCGAGCAAGCGCCTGGGACGTGGGTTGTGGGCACCGAGTCCAATGTGGGCAGGAAACCCGCCGAAGCGGCCCAAGATGTCGCCCCGGCAACGGACGCCCCTGACTACGAACCCGCCGCAGCGCAGGTGCCGGAAGCAGCCACCGCTGCCTACGGCCATCCCACCAACGCGGAGCAGAACCCGAGCTCCAGCTGGGACGTCGCACCGGCGTCGAGCTGGCCCGCGACCCAATCGATGCCCGCCCCGGCAAGTAGCGCCGCCCCGTCTGCCAGCAACGCACCGGCAACCTGGCCATCCTTGGCGACGCAGCCCGAGGAAGCGCACGGTTCGGTAGCCACACTGGAGGAGGCCGCGCCGTCGGGAAGTCCGAATGGTCGCCAGAGCCTGTACCAGCGGTTGACCAACAGCCCCGAAGCCCAGGCGGGGCGTGTTCAGGCACCCGCTCGGACCCAGGCAGCCCCCGCCACCGTGACAGAGGACATTCCCAGTCCGGAAGACGAAACCATCGAAGAATCCCGTGTCTTTGGGCGGGCTGCCGTGGAGCGTATTCTGGGCGGGAAGCTGATTGAAGAGCGTGCCTTGGACGGTTCTCCCCTGCAGCCCCGCTGACTCCAGCATTGATTTCAACCTAACGAGGACATTGTGTACGAAGGTGCAGTTCAAGAGCTGATTGATGAGCTCGGCCGGCTTCCCGGTGTGGGCCCCAAATCAGCGCAGCGCCTGGCGTTCCACATTCTTGAGGCCGATCCTGAGGATATGAAGCGCCTGGTCACGGCCATCACCACGGTCAAGGAACGGGTTAAGTTCTGCACCGTGTGCTTTAACGTGACCGAGCAGGAAACGTGCAATATCTGCCGCGACCAGCGTCGTGATCCGTCGGTCATCTGCGTCGTGGAAGAGTCCAAGGACGTCCTGGCCGTTGAACGCACGCGGTCCTTCCGCGGCCGTTATCACGTGCTGGGCGGGGCCATTAATCCCATCGCAGGCGTCGGTCCGGAGCAGTTGCGCATCCGTGAACTCCTAACGCGCCTCAACGACGGCGCCATCCAGGAAATCATCATCGCTACGGACCCCAACCTTGAGGGCGAAGCTACAGCCACTTACCTTGCCCGCATGCTCAAGTCGATCGGCATCACCGTGACTCGGCTGGCCTCCGGCCTTCCCGTAGGCGGGGACCTGGAGTACGCGGACGAAGTCACGCTCGGCAGGGCGTTCGAGGGCAGGCGCAACGCGCTGTTGTAGTCTCGCAGTCACAACATCAACCGTGATTGGGGTCCCGTGCGAGAACTTGTGTACTACGTTGCTGTGAGCCTGGATGGCTATATTGCTGGCCCTGGAGGCGAGTTTGACGCGTTTCCGGTGGAGGGCGACCACATGGCCGCCTTAAATGCGCGGTTCTCAGATGCCATTCCCACTGCGATTGCCGACGCCTTTGGCATCGAACGCACGGGGACCATGTTCGACACCGTGGTGATGGGCTGGAACACCTACGCGGTGGGCCTGCCGGTGGGCATGACAAGCCCGTATCAGCATCTGCAGCAGGTGGTTTTCTCGCGGACGCGGACTGAGGCAGACATTCCTGGCGAGCACCCGAACCTGACGTTGACGTCCGAGGACCCGGTGGAAGTGGTGCGCCGGTTGAAATCCGAGCCGGGGAACTCCATCTGGCTGTGCGGCGGTGGCACGTTGGCCACCCGGCTTTCCGGGGAGATCGACAGGCTGGTGCTCAAACGCAACCCGCTCCTCTTTGGCGACGGCATCCCGCTGTTTGCGCCCGGCGCCTATCAGCCCAGCGCCTTCGATGAGGTTTCGACGACGGCGTTCGGCTCGGGCGTGGTGGTTTCCGAGTACGTGCGACGGGGTTAGCTGGAACGCGGACTAGTTCGCAGCCTCCTCGCAGCCAGCCAGCGTCCCGGAACCAGCACCAGCGCGGCCGTGAGTGCCTGCAGCACCAAGCCTGTCAGCGCCACTGGCATGGACGGCGCACGGTTGGTGCTTGATTCTCCGCGGAGGCACGGCACTTCACGGGATGGCCCGTCGGAAGCCCACTGCAGTCCGGACATCACCCAGCCCAGCGCGTTATCCGGGGGCACCATGTCGGCGCCGATGCTCCCCAGAAGGAGGGCCGGGTTGGCTGTGGCAAGCCACACGACCCGGTCCGTGTGGGCAACCTCAACCGGTTGAAGCTCGCCCACACATTCGTAGGCAATGACCCGCCCCGCACCGTCCCGCTCCACATTCACCGGTACTGACGCCTGGTCCATTCCGGTGGTGCCAGGAAGCAGCAGGGCCGTGACAACAACGTTGCCTAAGCACAGGAATGCCACCACCACGGCGGCCAACGCCGCACCCGGCGCCGCCGTGGCAAAGCACGTCCGTGCACCTGCACCGATCAGCCCGAACACGGCTACTTCGAGGACAATCACCACGACGGCGGCACCGGTCAGCGCGGTCGGCCCACCAACGCTGCTGCCCACCGCGAGCAAGACGCCACCGGCCAGCGCAGCCAACGCCATCCCTCGCATGGCCCCTGACAGCAGAAGAACGGGTACGCGCCCATGGGAATGACGGAAGCCCCACATCGCGCCCAACACGGCGGCGGCAAGTGCCAGGAACACCGCCGTGATCAGGTAGATGGCGCCTGGAACCCTGACGTCGAACCACCCATTGGCTTCCCCTACCGCAATCACAGCGGCAGCTGATCCCCAAGCGGCCGCAATCCCCAAGGCGCAGGCCACCCAGAACCTCCACGAGGTAAAAGATGTCCGGGCGCTGTGCCATGCAACGGCCAAGTCTGTCCCGAACTGCGGGGCGGGTCTGCCCGGAGACCCAGTCCTTGGACTGGTGCGATCAAAGCCGGAGGGCTGATCGTCGATCACGCCGCCGATCACTTCGTATTCGGGTTCATGGGTTGGACCCGGACCGCGTGGGCGGTCAGGAACGCCGGCCATCGCCACTCGCACTCCTCATGAATGGATGGTACGCCGGGCACGCTGCCACGGATACGCCCAAAACTTCACGGGGAGATCCCAGCCAAGCGTGCCACTATGGGACATGGTCTCCAGTCGCAGTGTTTCCGGCGTCTTCCGGCGCCCCCGTCCCATCAAGCCGGCCCCCGGTCAGGAATCGGTGTGGGACTATCCGCGCCCGCCCCGGGTTGAGCCGCGTGCCGAGCGGGTTGTGGTGCGGCTGGGAGGTCAGGTGATCGTAGACACCACCGATGCTGTGAGGGTGTTGGAAACCAGCCATCCTCCTGTCTATTACGTGCCGTTGGATGCCTTCCCGGAAGGTGTTCTTATTCCTGTTGGGGGCACCACATTCTGCGAATTCAAGGGGCAGGCGAGCTATTTCACTATCGCTGCCGGCGGGACGGTTGTTGAGCGCGGCGGTTGGACGTACCCACACCCGACCCGGGGCTTCGAGGCCCTGAGCACACGGGTGGCCCTGTATCCGGAAAACATGGAAGCCTGCACGGTGGACGGTGAGCAGGTGACGTTCCAGGAAGGCGGCTTTTATGGCGGCTGGATCACCCGGCAGATCGTGGGCCCGTTTAAGGGCGGTCCGGGCACCGGCGGATGGTAGAGGGATGGGGTGGCCGCTATGTGGTCACAATTCCTACCAGCCCTGCGTGCGGCGATAAACTGGGCAAATAAGCTACGCAGGCGTGCTCAAATTTGGATTTGGCATGCCGCGTTCGAACCCTATTGATGCAGTGAGGGTGCGCGCATGACTATGCCCACTACCGAAGTGAAGATCGAAGAGCTCTCCAACGAGGCTGCCATTACCAAGCAGCTGATCGTTCAAAAGTTCGGCGGTTCCTCGGTTGCCGATGCTGATGGCATCAAGCGGGTCGCTCAGCGCGTCGTGGACGCGCAGAAGGCCGGCAACGAGGTTGTGGTTGTTGTTTCCGCAATGGGCGACACCACTGATGAACTCCTGGACCTTGCAAGCCAGGTCACCGACTCGGCTCCAGCCCGTGAAATGGACATGCTGTTGTCCGCCGGTGAGCGAATTTCCATGGCCTTGCTCGCCATGGCCATCAACAAGTTCGGTGCCTCCGCGCAGTCCTTCACGGGCTCCCAGGCCGGCATGATTACCGACGGCATCCACGGCAAGGCGCGAATTATCGACGTCGATCCTCACCGCATCCGCACCGCCCTGGACAAGGGTCACATTGCGATCGTGGCAGGTTTCCAGGGCATGAGCCGCATCACCAACGAGATCACCACCTTGGGCCGCGGCGGCTCGGACACTACCGCTGTTGCCTTGGCTGCGGCTCTCGAAGCTGACGTCTGCGAAATCTACACGGATGTGGACGGCATTTACACCGCCGACCCCCGCGTCGTCAGCAGCGCCCAGAAGATCGACCGTATCTCCAGCGAGGAGATGCTGGAACTGGCCGCTTCCGGTGCCAAGATCCTGCACCTGCGTTGCGTGGAGTACGCCCGCCGTTTCGGTGTGCCCCTGCACGTCCGCTCGTCATTCAGCCAGAACGAAGGCACCTGGGTCATCCCCGGCGCCGACGAAAAGTTCACTATTCAAGAGGGAGTTGCCTTGGAGCAGCCAATCATCTCCGGCGTTGCACACGACCGGTCCGAAGCCAAGGTCACTGTGGTGGGCGTACCGGACATCCCCGGCAAGGCAGCTGCAATCTTCCAGGTGATCGCAGATGCGCACTCGAACATCGACATGATCGTCCAGAACGTCTCCACCCACGGCACCGGCCGCACGGACATCTCGTTCACTCTTCCCATTGTTGAAGGTGCTGACGCCCTGGCCGCCCTGCGCGCCGCCGAGGGCCAGATCGGCTTCGAGAGCATCGAATACAACGAGCACGTGGGCAAGCTCTCCCTCATTGGTGCAGGCATGCGCTCACACCCCGGCGTTTCGGCCACGTTCTTCAAGGCCCTCTCTGACGCCGGCATCAACATTGACATGATCTCCACCTCGGAAATCCGTATCTCCGTGGTTACCAGCGCTGACGCCTTGGATGATGCCGTGCGCGCCATCCACAATGCGTTCGAGCTCGACGGCGACGCTGAGGCTACCGTCTACGGCGGCACCGGCCGCTAGCATCACCACGGGCATCGCCCCCAAGTAAGTAGCAGATAAGGCCGTTCTGAGCTCTCAGAACGGCCTTATCTGCTACCCAGTTGGGTGGGTGGGCGCCAGCAGGACATCCACCAACTGGGTCAGCCCTTGGGCCATATCCACGGATTTGTCATAGAGCCACTGCAGCTGCAGGCCGTCAAAGGCGGCCACTGTCAGCCTGGCCAGCATCACGGCGTCGACGTCGGTGCGTACCTCGCCGGCCTTCTGCCGCCGCTCAATGTCAGCAGCTACGTCCCGAATCACGGTCTCGTAACGGTCCTTGAAGTACGCGTGGGAGTCGTGCCCTGGATCATTGGCAGTTGCCGAGGCAACCGCATAGAGCGTGGTCAACCCTGGCTCCCGCTCGTTCCGCTCCGCGATGACGGGCATGAGGTTCAACCCAACCCCTGATTCGCCACCGACGGCCAGAGACCGCCGGTCCCGTTCTGCCAGGACGGCCGTGAGGAGCTCCTGCTTGCCTTTGAAGTAGTGGAATAAGGTGGCTTCCTTGACACCCACCAACTCGGCAACGCGCTTGAGCGCTGTTCCCTCAAATCCTTCGGTTGCGAAGACGTCGGTTGCCGTCTGGATGATCTGTTCGCGGCGTTCTGCCCCCTTGGCGTACTGGCCCCGGGCCCTCGTCGTAGACATCCGTTCAGTCTATTTCACGGTTCAAATTTCGAGGATCACTCGACTTTTTTAGTAAAAACCTAGTCGCACTAGATTTTTGTCGCTAGAGTCTTCACTCAAGACCCAACGGTGGGTCACCCGTTCATCAGGAGGCAATGTGGCCCTCAATCTCAATCAGCAGGCGGCAACCCCGGAAACCACCATCCCGGGAAATGGAACCATTCCGCCCAAGGCAGCATCCCGTGCTTACGTCATCGGCATGCCGATCGCCAGCGCCGGCCTATGGATGGCCGTCCTGGCCCCGGCGCTGGTGGTCCTCGCCATCAAGGTTTCAGAGATCACCACCCCGGATACCCGCGCCGGGGCGCTCAGCCTCGTGGCCGGCGTTGGAGCAGCTGTCGCCCTGCTCGCCAATCCGTTCTTTGGCCGTCTCAGCGACCGAACCACGTCCCGTTTCGGGATGCGCAAGCCGTGGATTGTGGGCGGCTCCCTCATCGGCCTTGCAGCACTCTTCATGTTGGGTTCGGCCACGGAAGTCGGCGCCGTCCTCGTAGCCTGGGTTGTAGCACAGCTGGGCTTCAACGCAGCCCTGGCCGCTCTCGTAGCAACTCTTCCCGACCAAGCGGGCCCGACGGAGCGTGGACGCCTTTCCGGCCTGATCGGCATGACACTTCCCATCGGCCTGGTATCTGCGGCGTTCTTCGCGCAAATGTTCGATAACGCCTTCCAGATGGCCGTAGTGCCGGGGATCGTTGGCACGGCAATAGCCATTGCCTTCGCCTTCACCTTCAAGGACCGCGTCCTCACCGAGAAACCGGCTCCGCTAAATTTCAAGGAAATCCTGGGCTCGTTCTACTTCAACCCCAAAGATCACCCCGGTCTTGGGTGGGCTTGGGTCACCAAGTTCCTGGTCTATGTGGGCTACTGCGCCGGACTGCTCTACCTTCCTTACTTCTTCACGGACCACCTTCACGTCGCCGAAACCCAAGTCACCAGCCTGGTGTTCCAAGCAACCCTGGTGAGCTCTGCAGGCACCGTCATCACCAGCCTCGCCGGTGGCTGGATCAGTGACCGGATCGGCAAGCGAAAGAGCATGGTGATCACATCTGCCCTGATCATGATGGGCGGCCTGATCGTTATTGCCACCAGCACCGACACCGGCCAGGTCTTGCTGGGCCAAGGAATCCTCGGCCTGGGTCTGGGTGTCTTCAGTGCCGTCGACGTCGCCCTCATTACGGACCTGCTACCCAAGGACCAGTCGGAGAACGCCAAGACCTTCGGCGTCTTCAACATCGCCCAGGCCCTCCCCCAATCCCTGGTGCCCGCCATCGCGTTCCCCGTCATCGCACTGGGTGGCTACCCCGCATTGTTCCTCGGTGGTGCTGTTGTCGGCATCATCGGCGCTCTCCTCGTCACACGTATCAAAGGAGTCAAGTAAATGAATCCCACACTCGCAGCTGCCGTCACGGCACCGCAGGCCGGATCCCCGGACGCCGAAGCGAAGATCCGTGAACTCGCCACGAGTCTGTCCCTTGAGCAGCAGGTCCAATTGCTGACCGGAGCGGACGTCTGGTCCACCCACGCCATCCCGGAGATCGGCCTGTCCCGCATTGTGATGTCTGACGGCCCGGCAGGCGTCCGCGGCGAAGACTTCGATGAGCGCCACGACTCAGTCTCCTTGCCGTCGTCGTCCGCCTTGTCCGCCACCTGGAGCGTGGAAACCGCCCACCGCTACGGCCAGATCCTGGGCCAGGAGGCCCGCCGCAAAGGCGTCCACGCCGTCCTGGGCCCCACCATCAACCTGCACCGCTCGCCGCTGGGCGGCCGCCATTTCGAATGCATGAGCGAGGACCCCCGGCTCACCGCCACCATGGCTGCCGGCTACGTTGCCGGCGTCCAGTCCATGGGTGTGGGCGCCACCCCCAAGCACTACCTCGCCAACGAGGCTGAGACCGAGCGCTTCACCGCAGACTCCGTAGTGGACGAGCGCCCGCTCCGCGAGCTGTACCTGGCCGCCTTCAAGGACGCGATCACCGAGGCCCGCGCCTGGTTGGTGATGAGTTCGTACAACTCCATCAACGGCACCACCGCCAGCGAGAACAAGCTGCTGGAAACGCCACTGTCCACCGAATGGGACTTCGACGGCGTGGTGGTGTCCGACTGGACCGGCGTCCGCTCGATCGACGCAGCCAACGCCCACCAGGACCTGGAAATGCCGGGACCGGTAGGCCACTGGGGACCCAAGCTGCTGGCCGCCGTCAATGATGGCCGCGTGAGCCGTGACGCCATCCTGGAGAAGGTCACCCGCATCCTGCGCCTGGCGGCCCGTGTCGGTTCACTCGAGGGATTCGCGCCCGCAGTCACCCAGCTCCCCACACAACTTGACGGTGCCGCCGTCGCGCGTGAAGTAGCCGTCTTCGGCGCCGTGCTGGTCCGCAATAAGGGGCTCCTGCCTCTGGATGCCAAAATGCTAAGCAGCGTGGCCGTGATCGGCCACAACGCTGACGAAGCCCGCACCCAGGGCGGCGGCAGCGCCACGGTGATGCCCAAGTACACCGTCTCGCCGTTGGAGGGGCTGCGGAAGGCACTGCCCGACGACGTCACGGTCGCCTACGCGCGCGGCGCCAAGGTTGCCGAGGGCATCCAGCCATTCCCCCGCGCGTCCCTGCACAATCCCGTCTCCGGCGTCCCCGGAATCCGCGTGACCTTCCTAGCGGCTGACGGCTCGGAGATTTCCGGCGAAGACCGTCTGGCCTCGCACCTGATTTGGTTCGGCATCGGAATTCCCGACGGCGCGGCCTCCATCCGCATGGAAGCGGACTGGACAGCAGAAACAGCAGGTGTCCACCACCTGGGCGTCGGTACAGTGGGCCGGATCCGCTTTGTCCTGGACGGTACGGAGGTCTTCAACAGCGAGCTTGAGGACGCTACCGAAGTTCTGGGTGCGGCGCTGTTCGATCCGCCCAAAACCGTTCACGCGATCGAAACCACGGCGAGCCAGACGGTCCGCATCGAAGCCGAGTACCAACTGCCAGCGGAACAGGTCATCCCGTTCACTGCCATCCTGCTGGGCGAGGAAACCATCGTCACGGACCCGCAGGCGGAAATCGACGCCGCCGTTGAAGCGGCCTGCACGTCCGACGTCGCCGTGGTGGTGGTGGGCACCAACGCCGCCATCGAATCCGAAGGCTTCGACCGCAAAGACCTGAACCTTCCGGGTTACCAGAACCAATTGGTCGACGCCGTTGCCGCAGCCAACCCGCGCACTGTTGTGGTGGTCAACTCGGGCTCCCCGGTACTGATGCCCTGGCTGGACAAGGTGGACGCGGTCCTGCTGGGCTGGTTTGGAGGGCAGGAATTCGGCAACGCAATCGCGGACATCCTCCTGGGTGCCCAAGAGCCGGGTGGACGCCTGCCCACCACCTGGCCTGCCGCATTGGAAGATGTCCCCGTACTGAACACCACGCCAGTTGAGGGAAAGGTGGTCTATTCCGAGGGCATCCACATCGGTTACCGGGCATGGTTGAAGCAGGAAGCCGAAGGCGGGGCCGCTCCGGCACTCCCCTTCGGTTATGGCCTTGGCTACACGACGTTCGAGCTCGGCAAAGCCCACGCACCCCAGGCGGTGACCGCCGGTAAGGACGTCGTAGTGCACGTCCCCGTCAAGAACACCGGCACCCGCACCGGGCGAGAAGTAGTCCAGGTTTACCTGGAACGCCCCGAATCCGGCGTGGAGAGGCCTGTGCGCTGGCTTGCCGGTTACGCCGGAACCCACTTGGCAGCTAACGGAACCGAGAGTGTGGAAATAAGCATCCCGGCCAAGGCGTTTGCACATTACGACGCCGGCTGGCAGTTTGAGCGGGGCACGTTCCGGTTGTTGGTTGGTCGCCACGCTGCGGACCAATTCCAATCATTGGACATCGAACTCCGGTAACAGATGGGCGAAATCACGCTTGGTGGCGGGTTTTTCTGCCCGTCACCCACGTGGTTTTCGCCACAAGCCGCATAACTGGGGTATGGTATGGAATTTTCGTGGCATGCTGTACGTTGCATACCCGGTAACCCCCTAACACGAAGAGGCATTAAAAAGTGGCAGCCGATTACGACGAACTCCGTACCGATGTAAAAGAGAACCAGGAGCAGTCCCTCCAGGCTCTCCAGTCCGCCAGCGCTCCCACGGCCAAGAGTGTCGTGCTTGAACTGGACGAAACCGATGGCCTCGACGCCAGCGGCCCCGGTGGCGAAATCGTCGCCGAAGAACTGGTCATCCAGGTCATCCCGCAGGCAAATGACGAGTTCACTTGTCACTCCTGCTTCCTGGTCCGCCACCGTTCGCAGATTGCCCGCGAAAAAGATGGCGTCGCCTACTGCACTGACTGCGAAGGCTAAGACGACCCACCACCCCGGCGGACCTAGAGCGTCAGGGAGTGCCGCCGTCGGGATTAAATTGCGGAAGGACCGGAGCAAGCGCTCCGGTCCTTCCGCAGTTCATGGGGTGCTTCCACTGTCCCCCTACAGGCTGTAGTCAGTGGTGGTTGGACCGGGATCATTGTTCCGGACCGCATAGTGATGGCCCTCAGAGTCGGTCTCGATGTCGAAGTTCTTCAGATCCGCCTCGGAAGCGGTCTCGAAATCATCATGCTTGTGCAGCACAGGACTGTCCGTATCACCGTGGGTTGCCGGCCCAAAAACGGACTGCAGCCGCTCGGTCACGTGGACGAAGCCTTCCATTCTGCGTCCCATGTTTTCCACCTCCCTTCTTACCGGAGAGCGAAAAAGCGGCAGGGCTGGTGCGTGCCGTTCAGTGAGGCAATTTTACGCCCAAAATCCCCGTCGCGGGGGGTTACCGCAGGGACTTGTCTTCCGGATTGCGGGGTACCACGTAGGTGCTGCCATCGGGACGGCGGAGGGTTTCCCACTGCTGTGTCTCGGCTTGGCGCTGGGCGAGCAACTTCCGGTTGTCCTCGGTCATCTCATGGTCGAGGGAGCTGCTGTGCGCGGGGCCGAAAATTACCCGGAACTTCCCTGTCGCGCGCATGAATTTCCGTGTAAAGGATTCCTGGGCCACGCGGATCGACTCCTCTTTTAGGCGGTTCAATAAGTACATAGTACGCTAATCATTAGTGCACTAACTAATTGATGAGTGTGCGCTAATAGATCTGGCAGCGAGCACAGGAGGCAGCCATGACAACCACAAAAGAGCCCACTCAGGAGACCGACGACCTCCTCCTCGAACGCCAGCTGTGTTTTGCCCTGACCGTGGCCTCGCGAAGTGTTGTGGGCGTGTACAAGCCTGTGCTGGAACGGCTCGGGCTCACCCATCCCCAGTACTTGGTAATGCTTGCCCTCTGGGAGCGGAGCCCCCGAACGCTGAAGGACATCAGCGACAGCCTCCTCCACGACCCCGCCACCCTCTCCCCGCTGCTTCGCCGCCTGGAGGAAGCCGAACTCATTACCCGCGAGCGCGTTCCGGGCAACGAGCGGGCATTGGCCGTCAAGCTGACAGATAAAGGCGCTGCACTCCGCGATCAGGCCACAGCAGTTCCGGGCGAGATCCGTGAGCGCCTGCAACTCAGCCGCGAAGAAGTGGCTGAGCTCCACCAGGCCATGACGGGTTTGATCGCCGCCACCCAACGGCATAACTCGCTTTAACAAACCCGCGCGGCCACTAGCCAAGCACGCTCCCCCGGTGGTCTTCTTGAAGCGAACACGGAAACAGGCACCACAAGTGCCACGTAAAATGAACGCAACCTAGGAGATTCCATGCGCATGCGATTTGTTCGGCCCCTGTTGGCAGTACTGGCCGTCGCCGGCCTCGCCGCATGCTCAGGCACCCCGACACCAGGTTCCACAGGCAGCGCAAGCCAGGCACCGTCGTCGTCGGCCCCCTCCAGCAGCAGTCCCGGCAAGACCGCAACTCCCAGTGCGTCAGCAGCCACCGGCGCGGGCAACGCCGAGCTGTCCATCACGCTCGTCGAAACCCCGGAGTCCGCTCCGCAAACATTTACGCTCGTCTGTAAGGATGGCGCACCGGCGGCCGAAAGCAGCCACCCATCAGGAGCCGAGGCCTGCAGCACCCTCAAGAGCGGCCCCTCCATCCTGAGCCCGGCCCCCACCCGGACGGACCAAGCCTGCACCATGCAGTACGGCGGCCCGGCAACAGCCAAGGTGACCGGTTCAGTGGACGGCAAGGAAGTCAACGCGTCCTTCAAACGCTCGGACGGCTGCCAGATCGCCCTGTGGGACGCCGCGAAGAGCGTCCTCGGATCAGATGGCGGCCTCTAGGCTGCGGCACCTCCCCCAAGAGCAATGGCTCGGGCTGGAGGCAGCCCACCATGCTCGCGTCGCGCAGTACGCCGATCCGTATCTGGCCAGGCGTTCGGCCGGCAAGAAGCACCCCGTGGAGGATTTCCTCTTCACTTACTACACGCAGAAGCCGGGGCAGTTGCAGCGCTGGCACCCCGGACACGGCGTGGTCCTTAGCGGCGAACGCGCCCTTGACCGTGTGGCCTGGAAGTTCTACCGAACGCTCGACGACGGCGAACTCGCCTTAGTGGGGCTGCCTCCAGGCACGCCGGCGGTCACCTTTGATCGCGGCGGCTTCCTGGCCGACCGCGCCGAAGCTGTCCGCTTCGCGGGAATCATCCTCTCGGGAACGGCCAAGCGACCGGCACAATTCGGGTGCTTTGGGCTGCATGAGTGGGCCATGGTGTACCGGCAGGAAAAGTTCGAGCTACGGCACGAATACCTGAAGCTGAGGCTCGGCGGCGAGGGCACTGACTCCGTTGTTGAAGAGAACCGCATCCGTTGCTCGCACTTTGACGCTTTCCGCTTCTACACACCGGACGCCACCGCGTTGAATGAGCTCACGCCCACCCGGGAGAACCAGCGCACCATGGAACAGCCAGGTTGCCTGCACGCCAACATGGACCTCTATAAATGGGCGTACAAGTTGACGCCTGCCCTGCCCAGCGAGCTGGTGATGGACGCTTTCGAGTTGTCGTGGCGGATCCGGGCGATGGATATGCAGGCCTCACCCTACGATCTTGAAGAATGGGGCTACCCACCCATCAGGATTGAGACACCGCAGGGCAAGTCCGAGTACGTTGAATACCAGCGGGCTTTCGCGGCCGAATCCCAGGAGCTGCGGGCCCGTGTGCTCCAGGCAGTAGGGCCGCTCTTGGACGAGCTGAGCGGCTTGGCTGCCTGAGCACCCGCCGCCACCAGCGAAAGGTAACCATGGTTTCCGCTAAAGAGAACGACTCCGCCACCAGCGACCCAAACGACAAAGAATACGACGTCGACCTGACAGTCACGCTGACAGAGGCACCTGATGCTGAGCCGCGGGAGTTCCGCCTGCGTTCCATGAACGGTGTGCTGTCCGCGAACGCCGATTCCGTTGATTCAAATCTGCCCGACGCCACAGCGGCGCTGGCCGCCGTGGAGCAGTTCGGCGAGGAAATCTTCTTTCCCGAACCCAAACCGGACCGAATCTGCACCCAGCAGTACGGTGGGCCGCAGGTAGCGGTTGTGACGGGCTGGTTCCGTGGCCGGAGGGTCCACAGCCAGTTCAGCAGGACCGATGGCTGCGAGATCGCACGTTGGAAAACTCTGGCATCGCTGTTGGGGAACACCGGGGGCTCCACGGGCGCCGTGTAAGTATTCCTAGCCGAGCGCCGGGGTGGGCCTCCGGAGGAACAATCCCACCACCAGCGCCGTGAGCAGGCACAGACCCGCATTCACCCAGATGGCTGTGGTGACACCGCTGAGCACAGCCGGGGCATCATTGTTTCCGATGGCAAGAATCTGTGCGGTGAAGATGGCGCTCATGATCGGAATACCCATGGTGATGCCCACCTGCTGACTCATGGTTGCCAATCCGGTAGCAAGGCCTTGCTCCTCATCAGGCAGGCCGGAGGTTGCAGTGACCATGAATCCGACGATGACGACGAGGTTGGCCACGCCCCCTACGAACGTTGCCGCCAGCAGCAAGGCGATGGAGGCGGGGTCGGCACTGAGCAAGACCAGGGAACCGGTGGCGATTGCCTGGACAATGAATCCATAGACAATGGCTTTCTTGTTGCCGATCTTTCCGATGACCTTGGGGCCTAGGACGCCACCCAGTACGGTTCCAAGACCCAGGACCGCAAAGGCCAGACCGGCACCGAGCGGGGTGTAGCCGAGGACCTGCTGCAGGTACAGCGTCAACAGGAACACCAAGGACGTTTCGGTGACAAAGGCAAGGATGCCCGCGATGTTTCCCCAGGCGACCGTGGAGCGCTTCAGGATCTCCAGCGGCACCAGGGGTGAGGCGGCTTTGCGTTCGACCGCCACGAAAGCCACGAACAACACCACAGCTGCTGCGAGGGAACCCAGCGTCAGCGGATCAGTCCACGAGTGTTCAGCGGCGTTCGTCAAACCAAATACCAGGGCCAGAAGGCCGAGGGTCACCGTGATGGCGCCCGGAACATCCAGCTTCACCTTGCTGGCCGGCTTGCTCTCGGCCAGGACGATGGGGGCAATGATCAGCACTGCGATGGCCACTGGAACATTGATGAAGAAGGCCCAGCGCCAGCTGAGCAGGTCCGTCAACAATCCGCCGAGGATTGCCCCGGTGGTGAACCCGGCAGCCATCAGGGACCCGTTGAGGCCCAGGGCTTTCTCGCGCAGCGGACCTTCCGGGAACGACGCCAGCAGCAGGGACAACGCAGCCGGAACGACGATCGCCGTCGCAACGCCTTGGCCCACGCGGGCGATGAGCAACAAAGCAGGATCGGCCGCGAGGCCACCGGCGAGAGATGCTGCACCCAGCAAAGCCATACCGATGATGAACATCCGGCGGCGGCCGGCGATGTCCGCGACACGCCCGAACAACAGTGTCAGCCCGGCGGCGCAGAGCGCGAACGCCGTCGCGATCCACTGGAGGCTCTCCAGGCTGAATCCGACGTCGGCGCCGATGGCCGGGAGGGCGACGTTCAGAATCGAGAAATCAACGGCGAGGGTGAAACTCGCCGCGAGCAGGACAATGAGTGCCAGCTTTTGGCGACCGGTCATCCGCTGCGACGGTTCGTCCCGTGGCGAATATTCAGTGGGCCGCCCGGCTTCGGTCAACGGTGGAACGCCGGGTCCGGTGGTGACATCCGGTTGCGTGGTCATGGGAGTGTTCCTTTTCTGGAGGGGTAGCCGTCCGCGGACGGCATCTTCACATCTCCACATTCACTGACTGGCCAGGGATCAACCACACCCCCTTCTGCCTACCCCTGGCAGTGACAGGCGGGACAATGCCATACCCGCCGTTGCCGCCTTTGTCTTGTCACAAGAAGTTGCGCGACGCCGGATCAGAGTGTCACTGGCAGGGACAGGACAGACCCGCGCAAGAGAGGCAGAATGGGCACATGAGTAATCCGAGTGAACTTGGGGAGTTCCTTCGCGTTCGAAGGGCTGCCTTACAGCCAGAGGACGTTGGCCTTCTGAATTACGGCATCCGCCGCGTACCCGGCCTCCGGAGGGAGGAACTGGCAATGTTGGCCGGCGTCAGCAATACGTACTACACCCGCTTGGAGCAGGGCCTCAGTAACAACGCGTCCGAAGCGGTCATCGATGCAATAGCCCGGGCACTTAACCTGAACACGGACGAACGCGCCCATCTTTTCAATCTTGCCCGGCCCGGAACCACCAAAAGGCGAACGCTAACCAAGCCGGATAAGGTAAGGCCCGGTACGCTGCGCCTTATCCAGTCAATGTCCAACACACCCGCGGTCGTCCTGGGACGCCGCAGCGAAGTGCTGGCGTGGAACCGGATTGGTCATAGGCTAGTGGCCGGTCACCTGGATTTCGCTGCGCCCGAGACGCCATCGACGAGGCCCAACATGACGCGGCTGTTGTTTCTGGACCGCCACACCCGTGAGTTGTACACGCGATGGCTCGAAGAAGCCACCCGGGCCGTGTCATCGTTACGACTGGTCGCGGGCCGCGCCACCGATGACCCGGAGCTGGCGTCATTGGTTGGCGAGTTAACGATGAACAGTGAAGAGTTCGCCAATTTGTGGGCACGGCACCCTGTTGAGAACTGCATGTCCGGGCTGAAATACATGCACCACCCCGAGGTGGGCGATATTGAGCTCAACTTCGAAGTCCTCACCCCGCCTGACGAATCGGGTCACCGGATCCTCATGTACACCGCTGATCCAGGCACGCCCGCGGCCGAGGCCTTGCAATTGCTGACGTCCAGCGACGCCAGCGTGGTGGCTCAACGCATCGCAGCCAGGTAGTCCTTCTGTCACGACAGGAAAGCCAAGAAGGCCCGATCCATCAGGATCGGGCCTTCTTGTTCTCCTTCTTCTTCCGCGTCTACACCACGGTTGCTGTGGCCCGATCAGGCTCAGGCTGTACCTGATTGTGTCGCGGCCGTGCCCATCGGTCCATCACGGGCTTCTCCACGAGGGCGTACAGGGCCCATCCGCCCAACAGCGTAGCCACGAAGAACCCGGCCACCACCAACAAGGCGACGGGCGTTGGGTATACATCGTCACCTAGGAGGATGCGGCCGTAGAAAATCACCACTCCCTGGCACAGGTAGAAGCCAAAGGAGATGTTCCCCAGCCAAACCATTGGTTTGGAGCCGAGGAAGCCGGTACGGCCTGCGATGTCCCGGGTGGCGACGGTGCAGATGATTGCAGCGACCGGAATGATGGTTGCCACATTGAAGGAGTACACAAACGGGACCACCATCGCAGCGACATAACCGACGACGCACAGAAGAAGACTGTGCCACATCTTCAAGGGAACCCAACGCCCGGACAGGACGATCCGGGCCAGGATGGAGCCCAGAATGAATTCGAACAGGCGTGCCGGCGGGAAGATGTACCCGAACCAGAACTGGGCCTCGGAGATCGGTGTCAGAGCCGAGACGGGGGTAGCGGGGATCAGGTAGGTGGTGACCAGCTGAACTGCGATCATCGCAGCGACCATGATCCATGCCCAAGCCCAGAGGCGGTTGCCTGGGATCTTCCGGAGAGGGACCATCAGCAAGGGGAACAGCATATAGAACAGCAGTTCGCTGTTCAGCGTCCATGAGGGCGGGTTCACCGCGACGTAGACGGAGGCGTCAGGGATGAATGAATTCACCAGGAAGAAGTTGCTGATCCATCCCAGAGGAGGGTTGATGGCGGCTGCGAACAGGATCATCGACAGCACCCACATCACCAAGTGGTTGGGGAAGATCTTGAGCAGTCGGCGGCGCCAAAACTGCCGTTTTGGCTCCCCCGGTTTCGACGCCCACGCCAGCAGGAATCCGCTGAGGACAAAGAAGAACGACACACCGACATATCCTGCTTTGCTGACCAGCCATTCAAGCGTGGATCCGAGCTCGGCGTCCGCGAACGGATTGATCGGGTCATTTGGCGGTATGGGTGAGTTGGACAGGGTGATGTGGAAGAAGAACACCAACAGCGCGGCGAAGAATCGCAATCCTGTCAGGGACGGCAGCTTGCTGAGCCGGGGCCGTGCGGCGGATGCTTCCGGGACTGGGGCGGTCATGAGTCACTTCCCGTCGGGAGTTCGATGCCGAGGCTGTGAGTGAAGTAGTTGGTTGGGTCCCAGCTGGCCTTGGCACGTTGGAGCCGCGGATAGTTGTCCTTGAAGTACAGGGTTTGCCAACCCACCCCGGAGCTGTTGTGGTCCGTGGTGGCAACATCGACGTCTGGATAGTTGATGTAGCAGCCATCGAGTTGGTCTCCGGGCACGGGCACCCCACCGGTGCTCTTGAACATGCCCTCGTAGGTTTCCCGCTCCCAGCCAAGGTAGAAGTCATCATCGGCGGCATCCGGCCAAAAAGTTTGGAGGCAGAACTTGAACGCGGATTGGCGCTGGGCGTTTGCTGTGGCGTCAGGGGCTACGGCGTTGACCTGCCCGCCGAAGGAGAAGAGAACCAGCATCGTGTTGGGATTGGTGAAGTCCGGTCGGCTCATCTGCCCGTAGAGCACCGCAATCTGGTCATCGGTGAACTTCCGGTTCAGATAGGCCGATTTGTGGGCGCCGCGACTGGTGGGGTTGGTGATGACGGGATTATCGGTCCCCACCAAGCGGGTTGCTTGCAGCCACGGGATTTCCCGGGTCTTGAAAAACTCCGGCATAGCCGGAATTTCCCCGTTGGGCTTTTCCACGGGTTCGGCGGTGATGGCAACCCCGTCGAGGATTGCCGCCACATAGCGTTCCATCACGCCCTTGGCGTCCGGGGCTGCCGCGTCGATCTGGGTGAACATCCCCAGGCTTCCGTGGGCCTTGGAGCTGACGTTGAAGAGGCTGCTCAGATGCGATTCCGGGGTGCCCGGTTGGCGGTATTTCTCGTGCCATGTTCCGAAGTTGGTGATGAGGCGCCGGAATCTAGTTTCATCCAGCTGGTCCCATGGAAGAGAGATGGCGCTGACCAAAACGGTGGAGGGTGCCTTGACCAGCTGGTCTGAGGGCTTCTTGTCCTGTGTTCCCGGTGATCGGAACCAGTACTTGGTGACGATGCCCCAGTTGCCGCCGCCCCCGCCGGTGTGCGCCCACCACAAGTCACCGAGCTCACCTTTGTCGTCGCGGGTGGCGGTCACGGTGCGGACTTTACGACGATCGTCCACCGTCACCACTTCAACGGCGTAGAGATGGTCCACCACCAAGCCGTGCGAGCGTGAGAGAAGGCCGTAGCCGCCACCCGCAATGTGCCCTCCCGCACCCACGCTGTAGCAGATGCCTCCGGGAACGGTGACGCCCCAGTTCTTGTACAGCGTTTCGTAGACGTTCATGAGGCGGGCGCCGGGTTCCACCGCAAAGGCGCCCATCTTCTTGTCGTAGTACACCGCGTTCATCGGGGACACATCGAGGATGACCTGGACGGAGGGGTTGCAGACAAAATCGGCGAAGCAGTGGCCGCCGCTTCGGACCGAGACCTTCTTCCCGGTGCGGACTGCTTCGCGGACAGCATCCTCTGCGTCCTTGGTGCTGGTGATGAGCCGGACGTAGTCGGGATGGGAGACGAAACGCTGGTTGTTGCCTGTCATGAGGTCCGCATAGCGGGAGTCCCCGGAGTTGATCACCGAGCCGTCAGGCACCGTTGCGGAGCCGGTAGCGGCCTGGGCTTTAGGGACATTGGCGGTTCCGAGTGCGGCCAAGGAGGCTGCTGCAATGGTGCCGGCGGAACCGGCCATGAAGAAGCGTCTGCCAACGCCGGTCTTTTCTGTGGTTGTCATCAGTTCGATCCTCCGCGCTGGACGGTGTTGTTCGGGTGCAGGGTGATTTCGGCTTTGGGGGCAACGAAGTAGTGCTGGACCGAGTAGGAGATGGTGGCGAAATCCTCCGCGCCGTTGCCGGTAAAGTCACCGGCAACGATCCGGGCGATGGACTCGCCGGAGACTTTCCATTTCAGGAACAGGCCCTTGGCCAGATCTACGGCTTTGTAGTAGTACGCGCCCTGCCAGGGTTCGGGACCGCGCAGGCCGATCAGGAATTCATCGTCTCCGTCCCCATCGAAATCGCGGCACATGACGGTGTGTCCGGGGCCTTCACCGTTCTGGTTCGGGTCCCCGTAAATATCCAGCAGGTGACGGGTCCACCCCGCGGCCTCAGCGTCTCCCCCACTGCGCACGTACACGGCAACGGTGTTGCCGTGGAAAGGTTCGATGGCTGCGACGAAGGCAAGTGGGTCATCGCCGATGCGTCCGCCGTCGACGTCGCCGCTGCCTTTGAAGGTGGTCTTCTCGAATTGGCTTTCTTCACCGTCTCCGATGTGCTGCCACGCCCAGCTGCGGTTGTCCTGGTCGTAGTAGAGCCAGGTGACGCCTTCATCGGAGGCCATGAGGATCGAGTCCAGCGGTGAGCCGGGAATCAGTCCACCCTTCTTGGCGACGCCATGGATCATTCGGAAGTCCGAGTCGCTGATGATCTCCTTGTCCCATTCGGCGCGAGGGTCATCCGTGGGGGTGAAAAGCACCACGGGAAGGACTGCGTGCACGTCTTCGACGGCAACGATCGGGAACCCGATGATCTGGATTTTGTCTGTGCGCGTGAAGTGACCCACGCGCAGGCGGTGCATGCCGATGGCGCGCCCGACGTAATGACGTTTCCAGTTGTCGGTAGCTTCTGACGGGTTGCCGGGGTTTTCCAGCCAGTCGATCTTGCCGCCCTCGGGGTCGGCGTGGTGGATGGTTCCGCCAGGACCGTAAAGCTGGTAGCAAACCACCAGGTCCGTGGTGCCGTCACCGGTGATGTCACCGAAGTCCATGCCGACGGGTTCCTTAATCTTGTCGAGCACCAACTTCTTTTCCCAGGTGGGGTTCTTGTACCAGTAGATTTCACCGACTTTCAGGCCGTAGCCGACGAGGTCGGGCTTGCCGTCGCCGTCGATGTCTGCCGCCTCCAGCCAATAGCCATCGCGCAGGAAGTCCGTGACTGTCTCGGTTCCGAACTCCGGTTCGGTGACGTCCAAGGTGGGTGTGGTCTTGGGGAGCGCCGTTGAGGTCATGAGAGTACCTTTCGTGTGAGTGCAGGTGATGGTGCTGTTTCCGGCGTGCCGGCGGGTGGGGTGTTCGTGCGTTGCAGCGCCAACGACGCTGACGCTATGAGAGCTACAGCGATGATGGCCAGGCCTGCACCTACCCAGATGGGCGAGGCCAGGCCAAACCCAGCCGCGATGGTTGTCCCGCCGAGGTGGGCTCCGATCGCATTGCCGAGGTTGAATGCGGAGATGTTGACACCGGAGGCCAGTGTTGGCGCCCGGTGAGCGAAGGACAGGACACGGGTCTGCATGCCGGGCACTGCCGCGAATCCGACAGCGCCGAGGAGGAACAGCGTCACCGCTGCACCCCACGGATTGTGGACGGTCACGGTGAACACCAGCAGAACAAAGGTCAGTGCCGACAGGAGGATCAGCAGGGATTTGTCCAGGTTTCCGTCTGCAGCCTTGCCACCGAGGATGTTCCCGGTGAACAGCCCGGCACCGAAGATGACCAGCATCCACGGCACGGCCCAAGCCGGCATCCCGGCCAGTGAGATGAGCATCGGCGCTATGTAGGTGAAGGCACCGAACATGGCCCCGAACCCGAAGACGGTGACCAGAATGGACAGCCATACCTGGCCGGATGTGAAGGCCCCGAGCTCACGACGAAGCTGTCCAGGTCCGCGTTCGACCGCGTCCTGCGCAGGGACGTAGGCGATCAGCCCGGTCAGGGCAATGACCCCCACGATGGTGATTGCCCAGAAGGTGGACCGCCAGCCGAGCTGTTGGCCCAGGAACGTGCCCATCGGAACGCCGAGGACGTTCGCGATGGTCAGCCCGGCGAACATGATGGAGATGGCCCTGGCTTTGCGATCGGGCGTGACCAGGTTCGAAGCCAACACGGCACCAATCCCAAAGAACGCCCCGTGGCACAGTGCGGCCACAATTCGGCCGGCAAACATAGTGGTGTAATCCCCTGCCACTGCCGACAGAAGGTTCCCCAGAATGAAGAGCACCATCAAGGCGCAGAGGACCGTCTTGGGGCGAAGGGCCGCCGTCGCGGCAGTCACCAACACCCCTCCAACGGCCACGCTGAGTGCGTAGCCGGAAACCAGGTGCCCTGCGACCGGGATGCTGACGGAGAAATCCGCGGCAACCTCCGGCAACAGGCCCAGGATGACGAACTCGGTGAGGCCGATGCCGAAACCTCCCACCGCGAGGGCCAGCAGGCCCAACGGCATCCTCGTCATGCTGCGGTTCGCGTCTGTGCCGGCACGAAATCTGCACCGGGCACGAACGGCATGGCAGCCGGGCCCAACTTGAAGTAGTGGGCCACCGCAGCAATGGTTCGTTCGGTGGCTTTGCCATCTCCGTAGGGGTTAATGGCTGTCGCCATCTCCATGTAGGCATTCGCATCATCGAGCAGGCGTTCCACCTCGTGAACGATCTGGCCACGGTTTCGGCTGACCAGGCGCGAACTTCCCGTCAGGATCGATTCGCTGCGTTCGGTGATTTCACGCAACACCAGCGTCGGCTTACCCAGCGCAGGGCCTTCTTCTTCTGCCCCCGAGCTGTCCGAGAGGATCAGATCGCTGCGCTGCAAGAGCCTGCAGAAGCTCAGGTAGGGAAGCGGGTCCACCATGTCCACGTTGGGGATACCACTCAGGATCGGAACCATGACCTCGCGTACCTTGGGGTTCAGGTGAAGTGGAACAACGATGCGGACATCTTCCCGGCGCCGGGCGATGTCAGCCAGTGCCGCGGCAATCTCCCGCATCGGACGGCCATGGCTTTCGCGTCTGTGGGTGGTGGACAGAATCACCTTGCGGGGATCGCTGTCGAGATCCGTCAACGCCGGTTCCCCGTAGCCGCGAAGGTTGTTCATTCCCCATTGAAGGGCATCGACTATGGTGTTCCCGGTGATCACGATGGAGTGTTCCCGGACGCCTTCACGGATCAGGTTGGCGCTGTTTCCCGGAGTGGGGGCCAGATGCAGTGCGGCGATCTGCGCCACCAGCTTCCGGTTCACTTCCTCCGGGAACGGCGAGTAATTGTTCCCGCTTCGCAGGCCGGCCTCGACGTGGATGATGGGCACGGAGCGGTGCAGTGCGGCCAGGGCGCCGGCAAGGGTGGTGGCGGTGTCCCCGTGGACCATGACGGCGTCGAGGCCTTCCATGTGGTCTCCGGAGCAGAGTCCCTCCAGTATCCGGTGGGTCACCTGGGAGAGGGTCTGCTGTTCTTTCATGATGCGCAGTTCAACATCAGGGGTGATGCCGAATTCCTCCAAGGTGCTGTCAAGCATTTCACGGTGCTGGCCCGTGGAAATCAGCACCGGGCGGAAACGGGGATCCTGGATCAGAGCGTGGATGATGGGGGCGAATTTCACAGCTTCGGGTCGTGTACCGAAGACAATTCCAATGTTTTTCATTGCTTCTTTCCTGAAAATGGGCGTGAAGGACCTGCCGGTTGTCGCCGGCGGATATGAGACGGAGTGATTAGCTGAGGTGGTATTCCAGCGCGAGCCAGATACAGTCTGTGTCGGCCCGGTACTGGTGCCACGGGTAGGTGAAGGTACCCTCCCGTTCCAGACAGAACGGCACAGGGTTGGTATTGCCAGGGCTCAATAGCTGGTCCTCGTAAATGGACCTGTGTTCCTGCGAGGTGAACTTCTGCATGCGTCCAAGCCCGGAAATCTGGGTGTGAACCTCGATGAAATCATGCCGGTTGTGTATTCCGCAGTCGGTTCCTGCGGGGCTGAACCACAGATTGGCCTTCACAGTGAAAGCCTTCTCCCCCGGCGCCAGGCCGGGCTGGCGAAGAACCAAGGCGGGGTCCAGCAGGACCGTCCCCAGCGTGTCCTGCGTGGAGCGCAGCAGGACCGGCTGTCCAGCCTCGGCACCATAGAAGTCGGCCCATCCGAGATCCCTTGCGCGCTGTTCCCCGTTCTGGACCGTCTCCACGGACAGCACAGCGAGCAGGGCCCCTGTGATGGAACCGCCGTGGAGAATCGTTGAGCTAAAGGCCGGCAATGCCGCCGACTGTCCGTGACCGACGGAGGCGTCGCTACCAGCCAGATTCACCACGACGACGGGCCCTGTCACCTCGTACTGCTGGACATCCCGCAGCACGACGGCATGAGTCAACTCGCTGCTAAAGGACAGTTCTTCCAATAGGACAGTTCCCACAATTACCCCCAAGGTCATCATTCAATCTCTGCGCACCTACGGATCGGCACAAAGAAGTGGAACGGTGCGAAACCTTCGCCAGGCCACAACACTGTCCCACTGGAGCAAGTATTGGCAGTGCCAGGCAAAGTTATCCACCCCCTGTCAGTGATAGGCAGAGCAGGGACAGGCGCGGATCCTCCATGGCGTGAAGGATGAAAGCATGACTTCAGATACTTCTGCGCTGCCAGGGACCCCGCGCCTCCGCGAAAAACGGCCCCCTGCGCCGCGGCCGGACATCAATGTGCCGTGGTCGGACCTCTTTGTGCAGGGGGCGGACGATGCCGATATCCGGTTGCGCATATATGAAGCCGCAGCCCGCCCGTCCGTAACACTGGTGTGGGCCCATGGCGGCAGCTGGACCCGTGGATCGATTGAGGGCTGGCATGAAGCGTGCGCCGCTCTGGCCTCTCTGGGCACTGCAAGGATCATCAGCGTGGGCTACCGGCTTGCTCCCCGGTGGCTCCACCCCACCGCCGTGATGGACATCGCCGCAGCCACTCTCTGGGCACAGCAAACGTACAACCACCCGGTCCTAGTGGGCGGTGACAGCGCAGGTGGCACCCTGGCTGCGGGAGTCGCACTCTGGTTCCGGGACAATGGACTGCCGCTTCACGGACAAGTCCTGGCCTACCCTCCCCTGGATCCCGAGTGCAGCGCCGCCTCCTACCGGCACAGCAGGTCCTTCCCACCCCGATCATTGTTACTGGATGCGTGGGGCGAGTACGCCGGCTCCGGGACTGACCTCCGGGAACGGCTGTACCTTTCGCCGCTGCACGCCACTAAACTCACTGGGCTCTGTCCTGTCTCACTGATCGTCGGCGCGGCCGACCCGGTGCGTGACGACGTCGAGCAGTTCGCCCAACGGTTGGCAGCATCATCTGTCCCTGTGGATCTGGAAGTAAGCCCGGCCGTCGCCCACGGACACTTCCTGGACAGCTCGCGGGCGAACCCGGTCCATCGGTGGATCCAAACCCGCCTGAGCCTCAAAAACAACCAACCAACTACAACTGAAGGAGCATGAGATGAGCACCACCACCAGCCCGGACGCCGCCTACACCAAAGCGCTGCTGCGGCACTTCGCTGACCTCCGCGATGGAACCCACGGAGAGGCCGTCAGCCGGCAAGACAAGGAAGCTCTCTTCCGATCCGCCGTTGATCTGCTGGAACCCTACGCACGCCAGGCCCTCGATGAGGTCAACCAGGTCCTCATGCTGGGGCAGGGCACCGTGGAATCCTCCGGGATCGGCCGGTCACCGGACACCGGCCTGATCTGCTCCTGGACGCTCCGATGGGCAGAACAACGCGCTGCGGGCATCCCTCCAATCACTATTCACGCCTACTACGGACGGGGTTTCCATCACCCCCACCTGCGGGGCGGGACGGTCAAGGAATGGCCGCTGAACGTGTTTACCCCCGAACAAGCCGCACAGGAACTGCCGATCCTGCGCGCTATTGCTTCGGCCGAGATCCACAACCTCGTTTTCCTGGCCGACTACACGATCGTTCCCTCTTCCAAGCCCGGCACCACCACCTCGACGCGATGAAGCTCTCAGTCCTCGATCAGTCCCCCATCGCCGCGGGCCACAGCAAGGCCGGTGCCTTGGGTGAAACCATTGCGTTGGCCCGCGCTGCCGAGGAAGCCGGCTACCACCGCTTCTGGCTCGCCGAACACCACGACTCCCCGGGCTTCGCCGGCACCACGCCCTCGCTGATGGCGATGGCCGTCCTTGATGCCACCACGCGGATCACCGTCGGTTCCGGCGGGGTCCTGTTGGGCCTGCACGAGCCGTGGCAGGTCGCGGAGTCCTTCGACATCCTTGCCGCCTTCCATCCGGGCCGCGTGAACCTCGGCGTCGGCCGGGCCGGCAGCGGCGGTACGGGTTCCTTCAACGAGAAGATCATTGAACTGCATGCACGGCTTGGCCTGATGCCCGGAACGGAGGGGCGGGATGATCTGGACATCTGGCTGCTGGGCGCCGGCACCGGCTCGGCGCCCCTGGCCGCCGCCACCGGGGCAGGCTACGCCCACGCCCATTTCCTCAACACCGGAAGCAGCAGGACAGCGCTCGCGCACTACCGGGAGAACTTTCATCCCGGTCCGGCGCGGAGGGAACCGGAGGCACTGCTTGCGGTGCGGGCCATCGCAGCCGACTCCGACGCCAAGGCACAGGAAATCGCCAACCCGGTGAGGCTCTGGAGGGCACGGAAAGACCTCGGCCTGGACGAACCTTTCCCCATCAGCACCCGTCCTTCAGGCTGGTCCGCAGAGGAGCTTCGCCGGGCTGAAAATAACGAAAGCCGGCTGATCGTCGGCGCCGCCGAAGATGTCGCCCACCAGCTCGCCACCCTGGCGGAAGACCTGGGCGTCGATGAACTGATGATTAGCAGTCCTGTTCCCCGGTTGGAGGACCGCATCAACTCCAACTCGCTCATAGCCCGGGCCTTTGCCCACCTGTCCCCCGGAGACAACCTGTCCCCCGAAGACAATGGCGCCCAGGAAGGGGCAAGGAGTGCATCCCCTCGTTTCAGCCATTCATGACACTGCCAGGCACCACCCTGGCAGTGTGGCGCTTCGGTGGAATTGCCATGACTTCCCCTACGCTGCCGTGCACAGAGATATCAACACCCGTGCACTGGCCATGCAGCTCAAAGGCGTGCGGGCAGGTGAGCTGGTGGCTTTTGGCGCAGTCCCGGGCCCGGAAACCATCGTGGAATCCGCGGCGCTCTGGGCACTCGGGGCTGCAGGATTTCCGCTCCCGTCAAGCGCCGAAGGACAGCTTCCGGCTCACGCGATCCTTGAGCAGGCCACCGGCTTCATGCACCCTGACGGGGACTACCTCAAAGCCGCCGCCGTATCCGAGCCAACCTCATCCTTTTCATCCGCCGAATGGCTTCACGAGGGGTCCGATGCCGGGACAACCGCGGTGAATCTCCAGCAGTTCGTCGATGTTCTCCAAGGCGCTGAAAAAAGGTTCAGCCTCTCGATGCGCACCGTGCTCGGACTCACCAGCGTGGTGCACCCAGGGTCCATGATCGACGTGTGGGCGGTTCTGGCCGCCGGTGGAACAGTCGATCTGGTCAACCACCACGAATCACTGACCGGAGACTGCTTGAAGCAGCACCTCAGCGAGACCGAAGCGGACCTGCTGGTGGTGCCATCGGCGCTTCCCCAGCGGCTCAACGACTTCCCGGGGTCCGTATTCGCTCAGTTCCGGGACGTCATCACCCTCGAACCCTTCGACAGCAATTCCCGTACCACTTTGGCGGACGCGTTCCCGTGCGCCATTTTTCACTACTGGGACCCCGCAACACCTGTTGATGAGATGTCCGACTACTGCCCGGCGGACTTCGTCGCCGGTAACAACCACAAACCAAAGGATTCCCATGCGTAAAGCAGTCATTCCCGCGGCAGGGCTCGGAACAAGGTTCCTGCCGGCTACTAAAGCGATGCCGAAAGAAATGCTTCCCGTCGTCGACAAGCCTGCCATCCAGTATGTCGTGGAAGAAGCCGTCCGGGCAGGTATCACCGACGTCGTCATGATCACCGGGCGAAACAAGCGGGCCTTGGAAGATCACTTCGACCGCGAGCCCTTCCTCGAGCAAACCCTCATAGCCAAGGGAGATCACGCAAAGCTGGCAGCCGTCCAGGAGTCCTCGTCGTTGGCGGATCTGCACTACCTGCGCCAGGGCGACCCGAAAGGGCTGGGCCATGCCGTCCTTCGGGCGCGCGCGCACGTCGGCAATGAACCATTCGCGGTGTTGCTCGGTGATGACCTGATCGACGAACAGGACAGCATTCTGGACGAAATGGCCCAGGTCCAGGAACGCACCGGGGGCTCAGTCGTGGCCTTGATGGAGGTGGACCCCGAACAGATCAGTTCCTACGGTTGTGCCGACGTTGCCTCCAGCGAAGTGGACGGGGCTTTCAGGATCCGCGGCCTCGTCGAAAAACCTGAACCTGACCACGCGCCGTCGAACCTTGCCATCATCGGCCGCTATGTCCTGCACCCGCGGGTTTTTGAGGTCCTTGAGGAGACGCTTCCAGGCCGTGGAGGGGAAATTCAGCTGACGGATGCCCTGCAAACCCTGGCGGTTTCCGAAGGCCCGGGTTCCGGCGTGTACGGTGTGGTCTTCCGCGGCCGGCGCTTCGACACAGGCGACAAACTGAGCTATCTCAAGGCCGTGATGACTGTCGCTTTGGAACGCGGGGACACAGGTCCCGGGATGCGCGAATGGCTCCGGGAGAATGCTTGCCTCAGCGCCACAGACCAGCCGGAAAATCTCCTCGCCGGAGAGCTGCCATTCATACGCGAGCCAGCAGGTGCTTGAGGATTAAGCACAGTGGCCGGTGGGAAACCCCACCGGCCACTGCCGTTATTGGATCAAGCGGAAACTAGCCGGCGTTGTTGCTCTGCGTCGGCTCGTCAGCGCGGATCTTGCCGCGGGGCTTCTTGTCTTTCTTGTCCTTCTTGGGATCTTCCTCGTCCGGGACCACAACGGCTCCGCCCGGGTTGACCAGGACGGTGACGAAGCTTGGCTCGCTGGTTCCTGCGAAGGTCAGGCGGCCAATGTAGGAGCCGGGCTCCAGGTTCTTCCAGTTCAGCGAGATCTGACCGGTCTTGCCGTTGGCGAGGCGGATCGGATTCGGCGTCACGGTGGCGTTGCCCTGGTTGGCGCCCAGGACTGCAGCGTCAACAGTGGCCTTGGTGGGCTGGTTGTTGGGGCTCGCGTACAGGTTGGCGTAGACGTGATAGTCGCCGGCTGCCGGGTTGGGGACGGACAGGGTTTCGCTGGCAGAGGCCGTGGCGGCAGGCAGTTGCTGACCGGAAGGCGTCACCACCAGCATGTCGAAGTCCGCGGCCTCGTTGGAGGAGATAACCGAGAACTTGGCCAGCGCGCTGTTGGCGCCAACGGTCACCTTCTTCACGTAGTTGGACGCGTTGGTTTCGCCGGCAAACGGACCAGGAACCAGCTCGACTGCCGAGGAATCCGCCTTGGACAAGCCATCAATGGTCACACCCACCGGCAGGTTGGTGCCGGAGGTGATGTTGATGGTTGCCGAGCCATTGGGGCCCGTTGCGGTGAAGGCGAGCGCCTTGTCCGCAATGACGGATTGCGGCCGGACGGCGATCGGCGAGGTGACGGTCTTGTTGGCACCCTGCCAGTTCAGCGAACCCATGGCGAACTTGCCCAGCTCGGCGTTCTTGTTTTCGAACTGAACCTTGAACGTCTTCTTCTCACCGGGAGCACCGAACGTCAGTACGGACGGTGTGACCTTGACGTTGACACCCGGGACGTTGGCTGTTGCCCGGTACGTTCCCGCCGTCAGCGCCGTGAGGGTACGCGTGACTTCGATCTTCCCGGCCAGGTTGCCCAGGGCGAAGGAAGGTACGTTCATGTCGCGGGCAGCTGTGGTGCCGAGCCCCTCCATGCCCAGGTCCATGCCCGTGCCTTGGATGAACTTGAGATAGTCCTCGGTGGTGGCGTCGTACACGAGGCCCGGTGAAAGGACCTTGGCCGGATCAACCTGACCCGCGCCGGTGGCGAAGACGTCCTTGTTGACGGCACCGTTGGCCAGCTTGACCGGACCTGCGGTGGTCATCATGGCGGACTTCACCGTGGCCGGGGACCACTGCGGGTTCTTGCCCAGGATCAGTGCGCCGAAACCGGCTACGTGGGGTGAAGCCATGGACGTTCCGGACAGGAAGCCGAAGTTGTCTCCGCCGGTGCCGATCGGCGAGACGCCCGCGAGGATAGCGACGCCGGGAGCAGACACGTCAGGCTTCAACAGGTCAGAATCCGTGGCGAGCAGCGGTCCGCGGGAGGAGAATCCGGCGATCTGCGGCTGCGCTTCAGCAGGCAGTCCCGTGGTGTCGCGGTTCAGCAGGGACACGGTGATGGCCGGGTTGGCCGTGACCTTGTCCTTGATGGTCTGCGTTGCAGGCGGGTTCACATGGACGGTGGGGATGACGTGCTTGTCAGTGTCCAGCGAGGATTCCGTGAGGTTCACCAGGATCATGCCCACGCCACCGCCGCGCAGGACCTCGGCGCTCTTGGCCGTTCGGTCAACAACACCACGGTCGCAGACAACAACCTTGCCGGCTACCTTGGCCGGGTCCAGTGAGCCCGGAGCACACAGGGCCGCATTTCCTTGGCCGCTTGCAGCGCTGGTGGACAGCACGACGCCGGCCCCGGTCACCTCGCGGTTCATGATGGACGCTCCGCGGAACTTGCTGCCATCGGAGAACTCAACTGTGCCCTGGAGCTCCTGCGAGAAGGAGGTGGCGGCTACCGTGGTCAGCCACGGCGCTCCGTGGTTCACGGTGCTGGCGGTCGGACCGGAGTTACCGGCCGAGGTGGCCACGAAGATCCCTGCGGAAGCTGCTGAGAGGAACGCCAAGGAAACCGGATCCGTGGTGGTGGTGGTTGAACCAGAGATGGAGTAGTTCAGCACGTCCACGCCATCCAGGATGGCCTGCTCGATCGCGTCAACTGAAGCGGAGCCGTAGCAACCACCGGTGGCGGGATCGGTGTCTTCCCAGCAGACCTTGTAGACGGCGAGTTTGGCGGCGGGTGCGATCCCGCTGGTGGTTCCGAAGCTGCGGCCATCCACTACGGCGTCAACGTTGGCGTTGCCCGCTGCCGTGCTGGCCGTGTGGGTGCCGTGGCTGTCCACGTCCACGGGAGAAATGACTTCCTCGGAAGCGCGGTTTTCCGGTGGGACTGTTTCCAGGAAGGCGTCCGCGAAGTAGTGGGTGCTGAGGACCTTGGAGTTGCAGGCGCTGCCATCGTAATCCGCGCCGGTATCGGTACCGGGCTGGCATTCGCCCACGAAAGTATCGCCGTCGGCCTTAAGCATGGCGATCTTGCCGTCAGCGGTGCGGTACGGAACCCCTACCTGGGGGTTCCCCACCAGCGGACCAACGGGCTCCCCGGCGAAGAACGGGTTGGAGGGGGTGTACCCGGTATCGATCACGCCAACCACGGTGCCCTTGCCGGCGTTGTCCTGGCCGCCGTATTGGGTAGCCCAGGTCCCGTTGAGGCCGCTGAGCTTGAGGAAGTCGGTGGTGGAGTAGTCCGGAGCGTACTGCGTGTCCGGTGCAACCATGAGGACCTTGGGGTCCTTAGCAAGGTTGATGGCCTGGTCCGCCGTGAGGTTGGCACTGAAGCCGTTGACGGCGGTAGTGAAGTCACGCTTGATGGTGACGTTTTCCTGCTGGGCGACTTCCTGCTGCTTTTGCTGGAGGTGCTGCTGGTATTCCTTCACCTCGGCGCTGTCTGCGTCGAGCTTCTTGCCTTCCTCCGGCTTGGTGGGCGCGAGGCCTGCCGTGCCGCCGTCGTAAGTCGCTGCAGGTTTCTCGGCCAGGACCACCATGTAGCGGCCGTCCTTATAGGCGCTGGGGTCAAGGTTCTTCTTGGCCACGCCTGCACCATTCCCGGGCGCCTCCGGCGCGGGAGCGGCCTGGGCGGGCATCGCCATGGACGAGAGCAGCAACGGCAGGCCGACGGCGAGCGCCGCAGCCTTCCGGAGTCCCCCGCTTCTGACGAAGCTCTTTCCTTGTGATTTCACGAGTGGTTGCACCTTTCACTGAGGGAGGACCGGGCTCCATCGCCCAGGCCTGTCAACTTTAAGTTGGTTGAACCTTTGACAGTTCTTGTCAAAGCAGCGCAACCAGCCGAGTCACAGAGTACCTAGTGAGAGCCGAATATGACATACAGCACATTTCAAGATTTTTGTCTTGTCACAGCGAGGGTGATTCGTCAGGGAATGACAAACGGCGGACCGCTGCAGAGTACTGCGGTCCGCCGCTTACTTCCGAGCCAATGAGCTAGCCCTTCGGTGTCACCTGCATCCGGTCAAAGGAGACCTGGACGCCGTTCTGATCCAGGACCACCACGTCATCCCGGCCGTTCTTCACGTCGGCGGGAAGCGTGAACTTCACCGTGTTATCCGCCCCTGGAAAGTTCCAGCCAAGGCGGTAGCCCGTTTTGTTCAGGTACAGGTAGTACCACTGACCATGGTCAAGGCCGTTCAAGACCACTTCCTGGCCCGTCCGGTATTTCTCTGCCGTACCCAGGTCGAACGCCGGCGTGCCGAGTTCCTGGCGCGCGATGGCCGGTTCCGTGTCCGGCTTGGTCCTCAGCTCTACCGGGTCACCATTCACGGTGATGATCTTGGTGGTCTGCCCCGCCGAGCTGACTTCCCAGGTGGTCTTTGGAATGAAGAACCCCTGCTCAGCTTCTTCGGCAGTGACGGTGTGGCGCGGGGTGGCGCACTGGTAGCTCTGGCCGGCCGGCAGCACGCTGTAGCGGCAGTTGCCCGGCCCTTCCGGCAGGAACGGGCTGAAGTTGCCGGCGGTGGGGACCACCTTCTCCACCAGCGGGCTCGTGTTCTTCACCGTGAAGGTGTACGGGACCTGGTCACCTGCCGCGTAGGGCTGGGCTGCAAGGTCACGTCCGACGTCGGCACGCGCCCCGCTGATATCGGCCGTCAGCAGTCCGTCGCGCAAGGCGACCGCAGCGCCGGTAAACGGCACCGTTTTGGTGAGCGACGGCGTCGTGCTGGCTGTGATGCTGAAGCTCGCCTCGGGCACGAAATAACCGCGCTCGATGTCGGCCGGGGTGATCACGTGCTTGGCGGTGGTGCAGTTATAGCTGGCACCTGCGGCCAGGTTGTTGTACCGGCAGTTAGGGGCCGACGGCGGAAGGAACCCGGAGTCGAAGGTCCCGGAAACCGGCACCGCGTTTGCCGTGACGTTGGCAGTGCTCTTGACGTTGAGCGAGTAACTGAAAACATCGCCCACTTGGTACGGGTTGGCGACCATATCCCGGGCAGGTGCCGTTCCCGTGATGCTCAGGCCCACCTGCGGGGCAACCGGCACGGTGGCGGTGAAGGTGAACTGCGATACCCGGCCATCCGCCGTCGTGAATGCTGCATTGAGGTTCTGCGGACCGCTGGCGTTGGCCGGTGCCGTCAGGGCAACGTTGACGGTCACCGAGGCACCGGGGGCGATGTCGGGAACCGGCACCGTGGTGGCCGACCAGCCGCCGGGTGTGTAGACAGTGGCAGTTGCGCCGGACAGGGTGCTGGCTTCCTGGTTGGTGACGGTCACGGGCACCTGCTGCGTAGCACCGGGCGCAGTGGTGACAGCCGGGACAGACAGAGGGGCGCAGACGTAGTTCAGCCAAGCATCGTCGAACGTGGCGAAGGGCATGTTGTCCGTGTAGTTGCCTTCGTAGAGGACCCCAAACTTGCCTTCTTCCAAGCGGGTCACCGTGGAGTACGCGGAGAAGCCGGAACGGATGGTGCGGACGCCGGGCCAGGTGGCGCCGTCGTCGCAGGAGACGCGGGCCGCGACGTTCTCGCGGCCGGTTTTGGAGTTGGCGTTGGTAAAGATGAGCTTCTTTGCATCAGCTGAGCCCTGCGCCGCGTTGGGGAACATACGTGCGATGGCACCGTTGTTGGCGGGATCCGGGAGCTCGGTGTCCTGGGTGACCGGACCGTACGTAGCGCCGCCGTCCGTGGAGATGGCCACTTTGCGGTAGCCCTGGTTGGCGTTGTCCCGGGAGTTCAGGAGAACGCGGCCGTCGGAGAGTTCCACGGTCTTATTCTCGTCCATGCGGTCCCCGACGTTGGCTCCCTTGTGCCAGGTGGCGCCGTGGTCATCGGAGTAGACGGAGTAGGCCTGGATCTTGTTGGTGCCGTCCGCCTGCCGGATGTCCCCGGCGAACTGCTGGATCAGGCGGCCTTTGTACTGGCCGTACTTGAGCTGGATGCCTTCGCCGGAGGACGCGAAGTTGGACCTGACATCGCCGGCAATGGGGCTGGTCTTGCTGGTGCCGGGCTTGGTGACGTTGGTGATGAGACGCGGTTGGCTCCAGGTGACCCCGCCATCGGAGGATTCGATGACTGCCGAGGAAATCACACTGCGATCGGCGTCACTGTTGCCGAACTGGCTGCCGCCGAAACCTTGGTCCTTGGAATAGACGAAGAAGGCGAAAACCTTGCCGGCCTCGGCATCGTAAATGTAGGAGGGGTCGCTGTACCCGTACTTGGGGCCACTGGCATCACCAACATGTCCGGCCGCTATGACAGTGACCGGACCCCACGTCCGGCCGCCATCGGTGCTGCGACGCTGGACGATCGAGTTGGGATTGGGAGCGTCCGCCGCTGAACCCGGACGTCCGTCCCAAGCAGCAAGGACCACGTTGTTGCCCAGATACGTCAGAGCGGGGATCCGGTAGAAAAAGTTGGCACCCGTGCGGTCTGCACCGATGTTGGTTTCGGTGAATGTACCGGGCGCTGCTGCGGGGTTGTTGGGCGGAATCGGGGCAGCTGTGGCCGGAAGAGCGAGCCCGGCCAGGAGGGCGGCGCTGAGGGCGCCGGCGGCTGCTGTTCGCGCAAAGGATGAAGATCTCAAATCGAGGGTCCTTTCGAGTGGGTGCTACGTGCTACGTCGAACGTCCTACAACCTAGGGACGTCCTCATACCCTAAGGTGTTCAGCGTCACATTGCCAGAGATGAAGTTGGAGCGCGCTTGGCGGACGGGCAAAGCGGTAGCCTCAAACTCGAAACCACCCACCCTTGAGCACTGGAGTTGCCGTGAAAATTCTCATCCCGGACACCATCGAGTTGGACCTCTCCGCCCTCGAGGACCAGGTCTTCGTCTATCAGGTGGACCAGCCGATCCCCGCAGAACACCGGGACGCCGAGGTCCTGGTTGTCTGGCGGAACACTTCGGACAATCTGTCCGACGCCGCCCGCTCGATGCCCAACCTCAGGCTCGTCCAGACACTCGCGGCCGGTCCCGACTCCGTACTCTCCGCCGGCTTTGCGGAGGGCGTTGCGGTGACGTCCGGCCGATCCCTCCACGACGGCCCCGTGGCCGAACATGCGCTGGCATTGATCCTGTCCGCCGTCCGCCGCTTGGACGTGCTGCTCGATTCCCAGAAGTCAGCCACCTGGAACGCTCCCTACAACGCGGAGCAGTCCAACCCGGCAACGGAACAGCTCTACACGCTCGACGGCGCCAAGGTCACCATCTGGGGCTTCGGCTCCATCGCAGGGCGGCTCGCTCCCCTGCTGGCGGCTTTGGGCGCGAAGGTCACCGGCGTGGCCAACTCAAAGGGTGATCGCTACGGCTTCCCCGTGGTCTCAACCGAAGAACTGCAGGATGTCCTCGTTACAACCGATGTCCTGATCTCCATACTGCCCGCCACCCCGGAAACCGCCGACTCCCTGAACAAAGAGATCCTCGCCGCCCTGCCGTCCACGGCAGTCTTTGTGAACGTTGGGCGCGGTGCCACCGTTGACGAAGAAGCTCTTCTCGCAGCTCTTACCGAGGGCCGCCTGCGCGCCGCGGCCTTGGACGTGACCAAGGTTGAACCCCTGCCGGCAGACTCGAAGCTATGGGCCGCCCCCAACCTGATCATCACCCCGCACGTCGCAGGAAACCGCCCCAAAGGCTCGGCTCGCCTGGTCACAGAGAACGTCACCGCACTCAAGGAAGGCAAGCCGCTCACCAACCAGGTGGCGGGCTAGATCCCACCCCTTTTCCTCACGGGATCCAATTCCTCACAGGATTTCGTTGCCTCCGAATAGTAAGCATGCTTATGGTATGTGAGTCCGGGGTGGCCAGCAGAGGGTTTCCGCCCCACCACGCAGCATGAACAACGTGAGGAATCGCAATGTATCTGCACACCCAACTTCTCATTAACGAAATCGCCGCTGACGAGCCTGATCCCGCCGCAGCGAACGCCCTCCAGGAAGGTCTCGGCGGACAATTCGGTGAGATGCGCACCATGATGCAGTACCTATTCCAAAGCATGAACTTCCGGGGCGACGCCGCCTCGAAACCCTACAAGGACCTTCTTCAGGGCATCGGCACTGAAGAGATCAGCCACGTGGAGCTCATCGGAACCACCATTTCCCAGCTCCTTGACGGCTCACCCCGCTATCAGGGCAAGAAGTCCGATCCCGTGGACCAGCCGGGCGCAGGGGGATCTACTCCCTTGAAGATCGCACTGGACACCAGCAACATCCACCACTACTTGGTGGGCGCTCAAGGTGCCCTGCCTGTGGATGCCGCCGGTAACCCGTGGAGCGGCTCGTACGTCTACAACAGCGGCAACCTGGTGCTGGACCTGCTCTACAACCTGATGTTGGAGTCAACGGGCAGGCTGCAAAAGTGCCGCATCTACGAAATGACGGACAACAAGACCGCGCGTTCCACCATCGCGTACCTGATTGTCCGGGACCAGGCGCACGAGAATGCGTATGCCAAGGCATTGGAGAGTCTGGGTGTGAACTGGGGCAAGCTGCTGCCCATACCCAAGACCAACGCCGAGCAGTTCCCGGAGGTGAAGAAGCTCCTGGACAAGGGACTGCAGAGCATCCAGTACACCTTCAGCGCTGACAATCTCAGCGAAGCAGGCAAACTCTACCGGGGAGCTTCTCCGTCAAACGACGGAACCGAGTTGAGCACCGACGTCATGCCCGACGGGTTCCCCATGACGGTCTCACCGGAACGCAAGGAAGAATTTGCGCCCGGCCTTGATCCGGAATTGATGGCCCTGATCCAGGCCACGGCAGAACAGGAAATGAAGGACGCGGACAGCCCCAAGGAAGCCAAGTCCACGTCGGCCAAGAAGAAATAACGAACCACAAAAAGGGTCCCCGCCTTAACCGAGGCGGGGACCCTTTTGGTAGGTGGTAGAGATCAGGAGTGCTCGTACGTCAGGCAGTCTGCAGCTTCGCGGCCGGGACCCACCTTGACGTCATGTGCCTCGCACATGAGGTTGTTGTTGTGGACGCACTCGGAGCGCTGGCAGGCACCAACGTGGGCGAGGACCTTGGGAAGGCCGCCCATGGCATTGGTGTCAATGAACGTTGCGCAGGAAGCGTGATCCTGGCTGCCACCAATGGTGATGCCAAAGGCTGTGCAGCCGTCATGGTTGAATCCGCAGCTGCCAACGCTACAGGCGGATACTTCGGCAATGTGTTCGGTCATTGTTCCTCCTGGTTGGATCCTGAAGAGTACTGGGGCCGGGCCCCTCGTGTACTTCCAAACTACGCCGGAATGTTGCCATTTAACCCCTTTGAATAGCGCATTTGTATGTGCTCTAATCCGCGGCATTACGCCGAAAAACGGAGGTTATTAGCTGAGGTTTCCCTTACTTGGGGGTGCGCAAGGCGTCACTGATTTTGGCACGCGTTTCAGCATCCAAGGGAACGGTCACCCGGCTGTTGCGCGCGGCCCGATCCGCCAGGACCTTCTGGATGACCATCCGGCCCAAACCAGCAAAAACGGCTGCGGCCACAACGCCCAGCACCATCGATTTCGGTTTCTCAGCCATGCCGCAATCCTAGTGACGCGAACCACCCGGCGAAAGTGCCGCCGTCGGGCCCTCATCTGGTCCAATTTCCTCCGCCGCGGCGGGGTGTCCTCGCGCAATCCGGCTGAATAGGGTATGTGCGCCGCTCCCGGTAGAATAGGTGTGCAAGCTCGCGGAGCGCCCCCCATGCCGTTCAAACATTGCAGTTCACCACCGTGTTTAACCCTGTGTTCAAGACGCTGTTTGAATGCGGCTGAACGGCGTGAGACGGCACCTCCGCGGCAGCCTTATTTAAGGTTCACCCAACTCACGCACAGGAGTTACCGGATGCCCCGGATCGTCGTTGACGTCATGCCCAAGCCCGAGATTCTGGACCCCCAGGGGAAAGCCATCGTGGGTGCATTGCCCCGCCTCGGCTTCAACAGCTTCAGCGCAGTCCGCCAGGGCAAGCGTTTCGAACTGACCGTCGACGGCGAGGTGACCGACGCTATCCTGGCCCAGGCCCGCGAAGCTGCCGAGACCCTCCTGTCCAACCCGGTGATCGAGGATGTTGTCAACGTCGAGGTCGTCGAGGCCTGATATGACGTCGATCCCCCTGATTGGCGAGGCTGTGGCCGTCGCCGCAGAACCCCGCTTGGCCGGCGCCAAGATCGGCGTCGTCACCTTCCCCGGCACCTTGGACGACCGCGACGCCGCCCGTGCAGTGCGTCTTGCAGGCGGCACCGCCGTTTCGCTCTGGCATGCAGACACCGAACTGGGCGATGTTGACGCTGTCATCATCCCCGGCGGTTTCTCCTACGGCGACTACCTCCGCGCCGGTGCCATCTCGCGCTTCGCTCCGTTGATGTCCAAGATCATCGATGCCGCGAACTCGGACGCAAAGCTCCCGGTTTTGGGTATTTGCAATGGTTTCCAGATCCTGACCGAGTCGCACCTGCTGCCCGGCTCCATGATCAAGAACGACCACCTGAAGTTCATTTGCCGCGACCAGACGTTGCGCGTGGAAAACGCCAACACTGCGTGGACCGTGGACTACACCGACGGCCAGGAAATCATTGTGCCGTTGAAGAACCAAGACGGCCAGTACATCGCCGACGAAAAGACACTGGATGCCCTTGAGGCTGAGGGCCGCGTGGTGTTCCGCTACGTGGGCTTCAACCCTAACGGCTCCCGCCGCGACATCGCGGGCATCTCCAACGCCGCGGGCAACGTGGTGGGCCTCATGCCGCACCCCGAGCACGCTGTGGAGACCGGATTCGGCCCCGAGGCTGGCTTGTCCGGCTCGGCCGGTGAACCCCGCGACACCGACGGCCTGGGCTTCTTCACCTCCGTACTGACCAAGATTGTGGGAGGCGACAAGTGACCACGGAAACCACCAAGAAGTTCAACATCGACACCGTTGAGCACGCTGCCAAGACCCCGGACACGGAACTCCCGTGGGCCGAGTTGGGCTTGAAGCAGAACGAATTCGACGAGATCGTCAAGGTTCTCGGCCGCCGCCCCACCGGTGCCGAGCTGGCCATGTACTCCGTCATGTGGAGCGAGCACTGCTCCTACAAGTCCTCCAAGAACCACCTCCGCCAGTTCGGCGAGAAGGTCACCGAGGAAATGAAGAAGGACATGCTGGTTGGCATCGGCGAGAACGCCGGCGTCACCAACTTGGGCGACGGCTGGGCCGTGACGTTCAAGATCGAGTCCCACAACTCGCCGTCGTTCGTTGAGCCTTACCAGGGTGCCGCTACCGGCATCGGCGGCATTGTCCGCGACATCATCTCCATGGGCGCACGCCCGGTTGCCGTGATGGACCCGTTGCGCTTCGGTGCGATCGATCACCCGGACACCGCCCGCGTCATGCACGGTGCTGTTGCCGGCATCGGCGGCTACGGCAACTGCCTGGGCCTGCCGAACATCGGCGGCGAAATGGTGTTCGACTCCGTATACCAGGGCAACCCGCTGGTGAACGCACTCGCCGTAGGCGTCATGCGCCACGAGGACATCCGCCTGGCCAACGCATCCGGCAAGGGCAACAAGGTTGTCCTGTTCGGCGCGCGCACCGGCGGCGACGGAATCGGCGGCGCTTCGGTGCTGGCCTCGGAGTCCTTCGATGACACCAAGCCCTCCAAGCGTCCGGCCGTCCAGGTGGGCGACCCCTTCGCTGAGAAGGTCCTCATTGAGTGCTGCCTGGAGCTCTTCAAGGGCTCGCTGGTTGAAGGCATCCAGGACCTCGGCGCTGCAGGAATTTCCTGCGCCACGTCCGAGCTCGCGTCCAACGGCGACGGCGGTATGGAGGTGGAGCTAACCTCGGTCCTGCTCCGCGACCCCACGCTGACCCCTGGCGAGATCCTCATGTCCGAGTCGCAGGAACGCATGATGGCCGTGGTCACCCCGGAGAACATCGCAGCGTTCGAAGCCGTGATGGACAAGTGGGCCGTGGAGTACTCCTGGTTGGGTGAGGTCACCGATACCGGCCGCCTCATCATCACCTGGGAAGGCGAAGTAATCGTCGACGTCGACCCCCGCACCGTTGCGCACGACGGCCCGGTCTACGACCGTCCGTTCGCCCGCCCGGAGTGGCAGGACTCTGTGCAGGCCAACGCCTTCACCGGTTCCGTGGAGGACGCAGGCCGTCCGTCGGCTCCCACCGAGCTGGCTGCAGCCGTCACCGAACTGGTGGCATCGCCCAACATGTGCAGCAAGGCCTGGATCACCAAGCAGTACGACCGCTACGTTGGCGGCAACACTGCCATGGCGTTCCCGGACGATGCCGGCGTGGTCCGCGTTGACGAGGAAACCGGCCTGGGCGTTGCCTTGGCCACCGACGCCAACGGCCGCTACACCTACCTTGAGCCCTACCAGGGTGCACAGCTGGCGCTGGCCGAGGCCTACCGCAACGTTGCCACCTCAGGTGCTGTTCCGATGGCCGTCAGCGACTGCCTGAACTTCGGCTCCCCCGAGGACCCGGATGTCATGTGGCAGCTGGCCGAAGCCATCCGTGGCCTCTCAGACGCCTGCATGGAGCTGGGTATCCCGGTAACCGGCGGCAACGTCTCGCTTTACAACCAGACCGGCACCACGCCCATCCACCCCTCCCCTGTGGTGGCAGTCCTGGGCAAGCTGGACGACGTCGCCCGCCGCACGCCGTCGGGCTGGCGCGAGGACGGCCAGGCCATCTACCTGCTGGGCACCACCGCAGCAGAGTTGGACGGTTCCGAGTGGTCCAACCTCCGCGGACACCTTGGTGGCCTGCCGCCGAAGGTTGACCTCGCAGCCGAGCGTGCATTGGGCGAAATCCTGATCAACGCTTCCCGTGACGGCATGGTTGACGCAGCACACGACCTCTCCGAAGGTGGCCTCGCGGCTGCCTTGGTGGAGTCCTCGCTGCGCTACGGCGTCGGCGCACGCATCGCCCTTGAAGAGCTCATGGAGCGCGACGGCGTGGACCTGTTCACAGCACTCTTCTCCGAAACGCAGGCCCGGGCCATCGTGTCCGTACCGCGCTCCGAGGAAGTCCGCTTCAAGGACATGTGCACGGCCCGTGGCTTCGCCCACCTCCGGATCGGCGTTGTTGACGCTGCCGGTGGAAAGCTGGAGATCAACGGCGTGGACGAGCTCTCCTTGGACGCTCTCCGCGAAGCACACGAAGGCACCCTGCCGAAGTACTTCGGCTAGAAGAAGCTAAGCCAAAAGGCCCCTGCGAGCGTCCGCCAGGACGTGTGCAGGGGCCTTTTGCCTTCTCATAAGGTTTTAGCCCGGCCAGGTCCGCAGCAACATCAGCTGTTCGGTGAACTCGGCCTCCGGCAACGGCCTGCCAAAGTAGTAGCCCTGCCCGCTCGCGCAGCCTATGCTCCGAAGCGCTTCTGCTTGTTCGGAGGTCTCAATCCCCTCCCACACACCCTCCAAGCCGCAGGAGCGGATGACCTGCTGGATCGCGGCCAGGAAGTCCAGCTGTGAAGGATCCTTGCCCAGGTCCTTCACGAACTGCCGGTCCACCTTCACCCGGTCTACGGGCAGTTTCCTCAGGTATCCCATGGACGAGTAGCCGGCGCCGAAGTCGTCGATCTCAAGCCCCACACCGAGCCTGTGCAGGCTCGCCAGGGTGTAACGGTCAAGCTCGTTGTTGTGGATGATGGCACTCTCGGTGAGCTCCAGCACAAGTGATTCCGGGGCCACGCCTTGCCCCGCCAATGCCTCACTGACGTCGTCCACGAATTCCAGGCTTTGAAGATCGGCAGCAGAGACATTGATCCTCATGGAGAAATCCTGGTGTGCGGTGGCCGGGGCATCCCGCCACCGCCGCAACTGGCCCACGGCCGTACGCAGGACCCATCTGCCCAACTCCGCGATCAGCCCGGTGGCCTCGGCAACGGGGATGAACTGGTCCGGCATGATCAGGCCATGGACGGGGTGTTTCCACCGGACCAAAGCCTCGCAGCCCTCGATCCTGCCGGTGGCGAGCTCCACGATCGGCTGGTAGTAAAGGACCAGCTGGTCCGAACGGATGGCTTCGCGGAGTTCGCCCACGATCTGCCGCTGCAGCAGCCGTGCATGCAGGGTTGCGGGATCGAACACTTTGAGTTTGTTCCGGCCCTCATTCTTGGACTCTTCCATGGCCAGATCGGCCTCTTGGAGAAGGTCCTCGATGCTGTGATGCGGCTCCGCGGTGCGCAGGCCGACGCTGGCGCCGCAGCGGATGCTGTTGTTCCCGAGGTCTATGTTCGGTTCCAGCGCGGCCAGGATGCGGTTCCCGACGGCGGTGGCCCGGCTGTGCGCGGTGGCGGGCAACAGCACAGCGAATTCGTCCCCACCCAGGCGGGTGACGACGTCGTCCTCCCGCACGGCTGACCGGATGCGCATGGCGACGGTGATCAGAATCTGGTCCGCCGCGGCATGGCCTGCGGAGTTCTTCAGTGCCCTGAAACCGTCCAGATTCATGAGGAGCAGGGCAGGGGGTACGGCACCCTTGGCAGCAGCTGCCTGGGCTTCGGAGAAAGCATTCTCCAAGGCCTGGCGGTTGCCGAGCCCGGTGAGTGGATCGGTAAGAGCGTCCCGGCGCTGTTCGTACCGGGCAAGATGGAGTTCCGTCATCAGGGCCTGGACGTGTAACTCCAGTTTCTGGATCCGCGAATCGACGGAGAGAAGCTTGTGGGGCTTCGTGGCACTCACGACTCTTCCAGGCGTCGCAACGTTGAGTCGGCAACAGCCTGGGGCTTGGTGACGGGGTTGCGGCGTTCGTCCAGGAAGAGCCGGTAAGAGGCAACATCCAACCTTCCATCCGGCTCAACTTTGTTGCCGGCACGGTAGACGTGGGGGATCCAGGCCCCTCCGACGATGGCCTCGATCCAGGCATCGCATTCGGCGAGCGGGAGGTGCACCCGGGTGCCGGTGTTCCTGCGGTGGCCCGCAATCGAGACTGTGATGCAGCTGCCCAGGAGTCCTTTGTCCGCGGTGAACCAGGCCAGGCCTTCGACGTCGGCCACTATGGTGAGGTTCGCGTTGCTGTCCTCCACCGACTGCACGGGGCCCATCCTGACGGAGCGGCGGTCAGCGTTCAGCGTGGTGGCTGTCCCGGCTTTATAGGGGGCACTGGTGATGCTCTGGCGGAAGACGGACAGCTCCTGGGTGTGCTTAATCTGAATCCGGGTGGTGAGTTCGTTTAGGGTCATGATCGTGCCTCATCCGCTATAGTGGCCGCCTCCGGGCGGTCGGCTCCTACAATCCTGTTTCTCCCTTGCGCTTTTGCGCTGTAAAGGGCTGCGTCAGCTACCTCGATCATGAAATTGAGGTCAGCGGACGCGGGAATGCTTGACGTCACTCCGTAGCTGATGGTGGGAAACACCACGCCGCCAGGGGCTGGAAATTCTGCCATTCGGCGGCTGATTTCGGTGGCGATGTTCTCTGCTCGGTCCTGGGTTGCCCCCGGCAGGAAGAGAACGAATTCTTCCCCGCCATAGCGTCCGATGAGGTCCGTGGACCGCACCGAGGCTGAGCATGCTTCGGCGAAGGCGCGCAAGGCCACATCCCCGGCTCCGTGGCCGTGTTCATCGTTGACGGCTTTGAAGTGATCCAGATCGGCCAGGATAACAGCTGCCCCGGAACCCGTTGACTGCAACCGGTCAAGTTCAGTGGTGGCAAGGTCAAGGAAGGCTCCGCGGTTGAGGAGCCCTGTCAGGTGGTCGCGGGTAGCACGTTCGCGAAGGCCTTTGATGAGTTGGTCGCTGGTCAGGGCCGTCATGCTGAAGGAAACGGTGACCAGGAGGACCATGGAGATGAGGGCTGAAGGTCCAGGCCCAAAGTACGTGCGGAACGTGTAACTGGCCGGTCCTTCCAACGCATAAACCACCCAGCGTCCCAGGTAGTAGGCGGCCAGCAGGCCTGCGGCTATGGAGAGGGCTCTGTGGACTTGGGAGTGGGAAGACTTGATGAACCACAGGTCATAGGCGGCCAAGGCTATGCCCACGGTCATCATGGCCAGATAGACAAAACCACCGGACCAGACGTTGTTCCCGGGGCTTTCCAGAAAGGATGCGATAGCGGTGACGGCAGGACCAACAGCCAGCTGCCACAGCTTGGCCTTCCGGTCCCGGAGGGTCTTCGCTCCGGCCCACACGCTGAAGGCGCCTGCCACCACGAGGACGTTGCCCACGGGGTTTGCCCACACCTGATGGGAGGTTCCATTGAGGAGGAAGGCGGCGTTGCCCGCCATGAACTCGAGCAAGGCCAGGCTCCACCAGCCTGCGTACGGCGAGCGGGTTCGGTGGAAGGAAGTACAGAACAGCATCAGGAGCGTCACGGTGACCACGCCCAGAGCTACTCTTACCGAGAATGCATCGAGCTCCATGCCAACCCCCTCAGCTGGTCATCCTGTGCCTTTGAGTTTCAGTGTCGCCGGGCTTCCTCAACCTGCATGCTGTGTTTGCTCAAGATTTGCTCAAGATACGGTGTGGTCCCTCACCCAACCCAGTGACCGTCGTCGTGATATGCCGAGCAACGCGAAGATCGCAATCCGCCATCCGTGGCGACGCAAGGTAGCCAGGCCGGAGACGATGATCATCATGGCGTTGCCGAACAGCATGGATGGGAGGACCAAGCCCACAATGTCGTAGCCGATGTAGGTCACTATGGTGAATCCCACCACCAGCGGGTAGGCCAGGACGACGATTGGAGGGCTGCTCCTTCAGAGGGCGCCGCGGCCTGAGTTGGCTCAAGATTCCATCAACTCCACAGTGGTCCACCGCCCTGACCTGCGGCGATAATGAATTCATGTGGATCGGTTGGATTGAGTTCGACGTCCTTTTGGGCGATGTCCATAGCCTCAAGGAGAAGCGCTCGCTGCTGCGGCCCCTGGTAGCCGAGCTAAAGCGGCGCTTCGAGGTCTCTGCTGCCGAAACCGGGCTTCAGGACCAGCATCGTCGGGCGCTGGTTGGAGCCGCTGTGGTGGCCCCGGATCACGCGCATCTCCAACAAGTGCTCGACGCCGTTGAACGGTTCGTGGCCGCCCGGCCTGAGTTCGAGCTGCTCAGCGCACGGCAGCGGGAGCTGCACAGCGAGGATTAGCGAGCCCAGCGGCCCAGCCCCTACGCGATGGTGAGCTCACCCATGCGGTCCCAGCCGCTGCCTTCGAACTGGCGGCTGATAATGTGCGGGGTCTCCACGAGAGCCTGCGGCATGTCCGCCATGGCTTTCTTGAAGTGATCGCTGTTGACGTGCGCCTCGGCAGCGTCGTCCTGGAAGGCTTCCACCAGGACAAACTCGTTGGGGTTATCCACACTGCGGGACCAGTCGAACCACAGGTTGCCCGTCTCTTCGCGGGTCGCCTTGGTGAAGTCGGCCACCAAATCCAGCCACCGTTCGGACCACTCGGGCTTGACGTTGAACTTGACCACAATAAAGATCACGGGCTGCTGCCTTTCGTTGCACTACAGATGCGTTCCATCCTTTCAGATTTAACGCCCGACGGCGGCCCGCACCTTGAGGTGAGGACCGCCGTCGAACGCTGTTTGCTGCGTGGAGCTACTACTTTGAGGTGCCCTGTGACACGGAGCCCTGCAGCTGGCGCTGGAAGATCACATAGACAATAAGCACCGGAATGACCGTGACACTGACGGCTGCGAACAGCGCGCCGTAGTCCACCGCGTAGCCCATCTGGCCGGCGAAGGCCGCGAGTTCCTGCGACAGGACGCGCGGACCGGCGGCGTTGATGGATACCGGAATCAGGAACTGGTTCCACAGGCCCAGGAAGTTGAAGATGGCAACCGAGGCGAGGCCCGGCTTGGCCATCGGCAACATGACCTGGAAGAACGTCCGCCACTCCCCTGCGCCGTCCAGGGCCGCTGCTTCAGTGATTTCGTGAGGCAGTGACTTGAAGAAGGAGAAGAGGAAGAACACCGTGAACGGAAGCGCGAAGCCCACGTACACCAGGATGAGTCCCGGCAAAGTGTTCAGGAGCCCCATGTTCTTCAGGACGAAGAACAACGGAACCATGGCAAGGAAGATCGGGAACGTCAGGCCGGCGAGCATCAGGTAGTAGATGGCCCTGCTGCCCGGGAAGGTGTAGCGGGCCAGCACATAGGCACACATCGCACCGAGGACCATCACGATCACCAGGGCTGCGGCCACAACGATGATGGAGTTCAGGAAGGCGCTGCCGATCCCGGCATCGCTCCAAGCCTTGACGTAGTTGTCCAGTTTCCATTCACCCGGCAAGGCGAACGGCGAAGCAAAGATCTCGCTGGAGGTCTTGAAGGAGGACATGAACGTCCACAGGAGTGGAAGGATGACGATCAGTGTCCAAATGGTCAGCGCGGTGTGCGACACCGCTCCCACCACTTTGTCACCCGGCGTGGTTCCCGGAGTCCGCGGTTGGAAGTGCAACGACTTCATTTCCGGAGATGAGACTTTGGTTGTCATTACTGGCTCACATCCTTATCGCCGCCGGTGAGCCGGTTAACCATGAACACCAAGCCGGAGAAGATCAGCGTGGCAATGGCCAGCACAACGCCCATGGCACTGGCGAGGCCGAACTGCCCCTTGCTGAATGCGGTGAAGAACAATTGTTGCGCCATGACCAGCGTGGAATTGTCGGGACCACCGCCGGAGTTGAGGGCAGCCATGTAGACAAAAGCATCCAACGCCAGAATGCCCATGTAGATGTAGGCGGTCTGGATGTTGTCGCGGATCAAGGGGATGGTGATGGATACGGCGGTCCGGAAACGTCCGGCGCCATCAATCCTGGCGGCCTCGAAAAGCTCGGCAGGAATGCCCTTGATGCCAGCTACAAACAGGACCATGTAGAAGCCAACGAAGCCCCACACAATGACGAACATGGTGGCGATCATGGCCGTGTTCTTATCACCCAGCCAAGCGAAGTCCTTGAACTGGTCCAGGCCGAGGCCCGTCAGGATGCCGTTGAGCAGACCGCCCGAAGGATCGTAGATCTGCCCCCACATGATGCCGATTGCTACAGCGGGAATGGTGTAGGGGAAGAACGACACTACGCGGTAGAAGCTGGAATTGCGCAAACCCTTGATCTGGCCTTTACTGCTTCCGCCTACAGTCACCAGCGAGGCAAGCACCAGGCTCAAGATGATGGTGATGATGGGAAGGAAGATGACCAGGACGATGTTGTTGGACATCGCCTTCATGAAGATGTCGTCAGTAAAGATCTTCACGTAGTTTTCGAGGCCGATGAAGTTCTGGTTGGGCGAGAAACCGGACCAGTCCGTCAGCGAATACCCGAATGCCTGAATAAACGGCCAAATCACGAACAACAGGTAGATCGCCAACGGCAGTCCGAGGAACACCGCAAAGAAACTGACCTTGTCCCACGTCAATGGCTTACGCCGTCGCCTCACCACTTGCAGTGGGGCCTTCGCCGGAACGACGGCGGCCAGGCCGTCGTCGTTCCGGCTCTGCTGAGTTTTCACTGAAGTCACTTCACTTCGATCTTCTTGACCGAGCTGTCGTTACGAACCTTATCGGTGATGTTCTGCAGTGCGGAGGTGAGGGTTGCAACGTCCGACTTACCGTCCAGGAAGGTGTTCCAGACAACCAGTTGGTCCTTGTTGGTGCCGTACAGGTCAATGAAGTTCCAGGAGTAGACGTTGTCGCCGGCATCGCTGAGCATCTTGGTCTGCGAAACCAGAGCCGTGGAACCGAAACCATCGGCCGGGACGGTGTCCTTGACGATGGTCGGCGCCAGTTTGGTCTTGGCGAAGTTGGTGGCAGCTTCCTTGGAGAGCATGATCCGGAGCAGTTCCTTGCCACCGGCAGCGTTCTTGCCCTGCGACGGGACAATGAACGGCTCACCTGCAGCACTGTGAAGTGCCGTCTGGGGCATCTTGGGGCTGGCGGTGACAGACGGGGCCGGGGTACCCATCATGTTGAAGCCGGCCTTGGTCTGGTCCTTCATTTCGTTTTCGATCCAGGAGCCCGAGGGGTAGAACACGGCTTCCTGGGCGTTGCTCCACTGTGCCTGTGCTGCCGTGAACTGGGTGCCTGAGCCGCCCGGCTTGAAGAAGCCGGCCTTGACGATCTTGTCCATGGCCGCGAAGACGGACTGGATGGCCGGGTGCGACCAGCAATCGGCTTTGAGGTTTTCAAGGCCGAGGCGAACGTCGTCGCCGCCTTCCTTGATGGCAGATGCAATGGCCAGTTCCTGGTAGTACGTGGCCGCTTCCTTGCCCCAGACGAAGAGGTACTTGCCCTTGGCTTTGGCTTGCTCGCCCAGGGCGTACATTTCATCCCAGGTCTTGGGAACAGTCCAGCCGTTTTCCTTGAGCAGGGAGTCGGAGTACCACACAGCGAAGACGGTCAACACGTAGTTCAAGGCGGCAAGCTTGCCGTCGAAAGTACCTGGAGCCAGTACGCCGGTGTACAGGGTGTCCTTGATGACCTTGCCTTCAAGATTCTTGGCCTCCACAACACTGGTGAGGTCTTCAAGCTGGGCAAGGATGGTGCTGAAGCCGATGGCCTTCGCGCCGGAGTTATCGATCAGGTCCGGCGGGTTGCCACCGACGAAGCGCGGCTGAAGTTCCTGCGCAATGTCCGTGGACGGTGAGATCTTTGCAGTGGAGCCCTCGTGTGTCTTCTCGAAGATCTTTCCGGCGAACTCGACGTAGTCGATGCCGTAGCCACCCTTGAAGATCACGGCGTCCAGGGCGGCCTTGTCAGCCATGCCGAACGGGTTGGTGTCGGAAACGGTGCCCGTGGGACCGGTTGTGGTGGTGCCGCCGCCTGCGGCACAGGAAGCGATGGTTCCCCCCATGGGCACGAGCACGGCTGCTGCGAGTGCTCCGCGCAGGAATCCACGGCGACCGACGGACTGGTGCTGAACGTTCATTTCTAAACCCTCCAGTGACTCGTAGTGTCCGGACTGTTGCGGCGGGAAAGCCGTTCAGCCAGACAGTCTGGGCTGGCGCTCTGGCAGCACCAACCTTCTGTGACATAATTCACCAGGAATGATCGAAAATCAATCTTTCTTGGTACTTTCGATCAACATTTGTCAAAGCGTGATCTTTCTACGGGCCACCGGCGAGGGCCTTTCCGCACTCGGCGATCGCCTGGCGGGCCGTCACCCTTTGCCTCCCAGTTCCCAGTGGTACCGGGCATTGTTGGGCAAAACGGGACTCCGCCAGGCCTGGGGTGAGCACCTCTTTACCAGGCGGAAACGAGCCAAAGCTTGCGCGCAAAGCAATCATCCAGCTATGCACTATCAATCTAGTCCCATGTCAGTGCCGTGGGGAGGGGTTTGCGGGCGTGTCAGGTGCCCTGCGGTTTTGCGAGCCTGGCCCAGCCGAGCTGTTCCTGTTGTTTGCGGCTCAGCGTGGCCACCACGAGGTCGTAGGAGTCCTCCACCATGTCCCGGATCACCTCATCAGAAAGGTTCCCGTCCAGTCGGACCCCGTTCCAATGGGTCTTGTTCATGTGCCATGCGCCGGTGATTTCGGGGTTTGCTGCCCGGAGCTGTTCAGCCAGGGCGGGCTCGCATTTGAGGCTCACGGACCAGTTGTCCGGATCCATGGATGACAACGCGAACATCTTAGCTTGGTGCCTGGCCCCTCCAGTGACGGCTGCACGCACCTTGAACACTGAGGTTTCGGGGCCGAATGGGAAGTCTTCGAACGCGCCGGGGAAGCTGAGGCAAATTTCGCGGAGGGCGGGAACATCCATGGAGAGAGCCTACTGGCGGTCCGGGCCGGCGACCACGCCCGTCACCGGGCAGCGCCTTACGCCACGCCCAGGAAGTCCTCCAGCAGCACCACTTCCAGCCCTGCTGCCAACTGGGCGGCGCGGAATGCGGCGAGGTCGGCGGCAAACTCCGCCCGGAAGTGCATGAGCACAATATCGCCGGGACGAAGCGAGCTGCCCACCTGGTAGTCCATCTTCCCGGCGTTTGCCTTGGCCTCCCACGTAACAATCGCCTTCATCCCTGCATCGGCAACGGCTTGGCGCATCACGTTGGAGTATGCGCCTCCCGGGGGTCGGAAAAGCGTGGGACGTCGTCCGTAGTGCTGAAATGCGTACTCCTGCATTCCCACCATGTCATTGAACTGCTGCTGATAGCCCCACTGCCGCACCATGTTGATGTTGTGGGTGACCGTGTGGTTCTCGATCAGGCTGCCCTGGGCTTTGAACGCGTTGAAGAACGCCGGGTTGTCCGCCACGGTGTCCTTGGTGAGGAAGAGCGAGGCAGGATAGTCGTACTCTGTCATGAGCTTGATCGACTCCGGCGTTTTGATGTTGCCGTCATCGATGGTCAGGAATACCACCGGGTGCTTGGTGTCGATCTTGGTAATCACGGGCGCAAGGCCGCCGACAATCGGCGGGAGTTGATAGTCCGGGATGAACGTCCGCCGGATGCGCTTGGTGGGGGTCGACGTCGGTGTGGGCGTCGGAGAAGCGGACGACGTCGGAACCTCGCCTGCAACGGCCATGGCGCCGTTCGGTCCCGGCACCTCGGGCGAGGCGGCAGCGCCACTGGGCGTCTGCACCGGCGTCGAACTCTCAGCGGCATTGCAGGCCGTCAGGCCGGCCACCATGGAAGCGCCCAAAACACTGAAGACGGCCCGCCTGCTGGGAGTGGAAAAAGGCACCGCAGAATGACTGCCGAACATGGTTGTCCCCCAAAGACTCAAAAGTGATTCAGCTGCAATCTAGCAGAGGAATCGGCACGGCCATCACAGGCCGTAATGCCAGCCTTCACGTGCCGGGCAGGAGTTAACCACTACGTCCAGTCCCGCATCATGTGCCCGCTGTACGGCGTCGTCGTCAAAGACTCCCAGCTGAAGCCAAACGGCCTTGGCACCAATAGCTATCGCCTGATCAATGACCGCCCCAACACGTTGGGAGTTGACGAAGCAATCAACAACATCAATGGGGTACCTGGCCTCGGGGATCTCCGCCAGGGATTTGTACCCTTTTTCTCCGTGCACTTCCTCGCCTTTGAGGTTGACGGGGATGATCTCCATGCCCATCTTGTCCCGCACGTACAGCGAGACGTCATAGGCGGAGCGCCATTCATTGGTGCTCAGGCCAACAATTGCCCAGGTGCCCTTTGTTCGCATCAACCGCTCGACGACGGCGGGATCGTTGACATGCATCATGACCCAAGCTTACTTAGACCACTGCTTCCAGGTGTCCACGGACGCCGGTAATTGCGCGTCATTGCGCTCGTCGCTGAGCGCGGTGTGCCGATATCCGGGTTTGGTTCGTTCCGCAGACTTAGCGGCTTGCTGCTTGTCCTCCTTGTCTGACTTGTCCTCCTTGCCTGACTTGTCCTCCTTGCCTGAGTCCGGCTTGGGCTGCGGGCTCAGGGGTAGATTCGGCGCAGTCTTCGTTTGTGGAGGTCCAACCGGTAAGGCACTGCCCGGGACAGCACCGCTTGGAGGGGTGCTGTTGTGGGCGGGCGCTTGAACCACGCCAGGGGCCGGCGGCTGCGCGGGTATTTGCGCCTGCGCCTGGGTCTGTGCAGGAATTTCGGCAGGCGCACCGCTACCGGGCACCGGCACGGATTCGGCAGCTGGGGTGGTCGGAAGCGCAGCTGGATCCACCGCCGGAGCGGGTTCGGTCATAACGCGCGGGGCGTCGGGACTGGGCAGCGCGGGGGCTGCGACTGCCGGCTGCGGCCGGACGTTTCCCAGAAGCTCATCCATGAACGAAGGGTCCCGGGTAAACCCGGAACTTGCGGCTGCAACGCCACTGACGCCCAGACCCATCGCTGCTACCACGGCGACGCCGACCACGGCGGTGCGGTGCTTGCGCCTCCAGCGGCGGTTGCTGACTTCATCGTGAGGGCCGGACAGCATGGCGGAAAGCTCGGCACCCGGAGTTGGGGCCGCAAGATTGGCGAAGGACCCCAAGGAGAGGAGCGCACGCCGGACGTCAGCTGAGTCGGCCGCATCGGCGTCGAGCAACAGCTCCTCCGCGATCACTTCACGTTCACTATCTCTGTATGTCATGGCGACACGTATTCCTTTACTGCCGAATGCTCACGGAGCGTTATTAGTGCCCGCCGCTGCAGCTGTTTCACTGCCCCGGCGGATTTCCCCATGATGTCGGCAACCTGCTCCACGGTCAGGCCCGCCACGATGCGAAGGGTCAAGACCTCCCGCTGCTCGTCGCCGAGGTAGTCCAGGAGCTTCATGACCTCCTTGGGCGCCAAAAGTCCCAAAGCTTCCGCCTCTGCGGAACTCACTTCCCGGGTGTCCCGGTCCGGCTCGAACTCGTGCTGTTCCGGCGACCTGCTTTGCTTCCGATGCTCATCCACCATGCGGGCATGAGCCACCGAGAAAATGAAGGTTCGGAGGCCATGAGCCCCACCGCTGATGTCATCCAGCCTGGGCAGGATGGCCAGGAACACGTCCTGCGTAACTGCCTCCGGATCCGATACACCTTTGGCCGTCAGATAACCGAGGACCTGGCCGGCGTACGCCTGGTAGACGGCGCCGAACAATTCCGCGTTATTGCCCTTGAGTGCAAGTAGCGCTTCATCGGTCAATGCGTCGGTCACAGAATTGAGGCTTTCGATCGGCGGCAGGTCCGTTGCTTGGGCCTGGACGTCCGCAATGTCACCAACGGACGACCCCACCAAGGGTAACCGCTCCACGTGGCCTTCCATGGAATGACCCGCTGCCTTATCAGGCAGGCTCTTGACCGAACTCCGCAGAGAGCGACTCCCGTGAGAGCAAACCGCCGCAGACAAGGAACCGCCGGAGACAAGGAAGAGCCGAGCTGGAACATGATGGGGGACAAATTCCAGCTCGGCCCTTTCAAAGACGTAATCGTCAGGGCACGCCAAAGGGTTACGCGCGGGTAGAAACTTTTTTGAAATTCTTTTGGAAGGCGCGTTTGAGACCGCCAGCGTCCCTGGACAGTGTCTAGATTCTGGCGGGGTGGTGCCCGGGTAGGGGTGGAGCCTTTGATTGGTAGGTGTGCCCGGTGGGGGTGCGGATTTCCAGGGTGTGCACGCTGTGGTTCTCGCCGGGCAGGGATGTAGTGGTCCAGCCGGCGTTTTCCTTGGTGTGATTGCACGCCTCGCACAGACCAGCCCCGTTAGCGAGATTCGTTGTCCCTCCTGAACGCCACGGAACCACATGGTCGATATGCCGGATGGGCGCATCACAATACGGCGTCCGGCAGGTATCGTCGCGAGTCTCAACGAACCGCCGTAACCTGCCGGTGAAGAGCCGGGCTTTGGAATCGGTGGCAAGGAGTTCTCCAGTGCCCGGCGCGGTGTAAAGCCGGCGGAGCCACACATCAAACTCTGTGTCCGGCGGTGCCTGTGCTGCCTGTCCTGCCCGTGCCTGTGGTTCGTCCACTGCCCGCCCGGAACCGGGCCGCGGCCTCGAGCGTCCACCCGGCCCCAACCCCAGCAGTTCCCTCCCCCACTCTGCCGGGACGATTCCGTACCCCTTGAGCCGGGCCGGTTCACTGTCCCCTTGAAAGAGCGTCCGGTCGGTCATGACAAGATCCAGGTTGATCCCAGAAAACCCACCCGGCGTGCCGGTAACCCGTTCAACCAATGTGTCCGCCATGACCTGGCCACGGGTCGGGGCTACTCCACCAGACCCGACACCCCCACCAGTACCAGCACCACCTGTGGAACGGGCAGTATCAGCAGCCCGGGACAACGCAGCATAAACCGCCACCCCCTGAGCCACCGGCAACAACGCCGTCAAATACGTCATGGTGTCCGGCGCCGGACGCAAACTCACCGTCCGCTCAGCAGCGGCACGACTGGCACGACCCACCACCGACCGCGGATCACGCCGATACGCAGCCGCCTTCACCGCCGCAATGATCGCTTTATCGCCCTTCCCCTCAAAAGTCCCGGTATCGGCGGCGAGTTCCTCATCCACCGCACACCGGTCCTCAACAGACAAACACGCCGTTTCCCTCACCAGCAGCGTGGCGCGCCATTCATTCAACTGCCCCGACCGCAGAGCCGCCAACGTCCGCGGCATCTCCAACACCAACGCCTTCGCAAAACCCAGCAAACGCGACCCACGATTCGGGGACTCCCGACGCGCCAACGCCACCTGAGCCCCCACCCCCTGACCACGCTCGGACGCAGGAACACCAGCCTCAGCCTGCTCGGCGCGCTGGGCAAGATCAAAAGCCACCACAACCCGCGCCTGCAACGCGGTGATAGCCGACTTCATCTCCTCCAACACCCGCAACTGCTCAATCAGATCCCCACTGACCGAGCCCCCAGGAACAGCGCCGGGCTGAGCAGAAACCCGCGGCGACAGGCCACCAGACGAGGCACGAACAAGCGCGTTCGGCGCCACCGCACCTGCTCGACTTTCCCCAATCCGCTCCATGTCATAACTCTGTCAGCAGGCACCGACATTTTTAGCTTGGGCCACATGGTGACGGTGGCGGACAGGCCGGACAGTGCACGGGGAAGAACTACTCGGGCGCCACCGTGGGGGCTTCATACCCTTCGGGGATTGCTGGAACATCAGCATCCAAAGCGCCGGTGAAAACCCGTGCCGAGAGCAGGCGGGCGCCCTCGCCTGACAACTTCACGTGCAGCTCTGATGCGGTGACAACCGGCAATTGGTGGATTCGGCGGCTACCCACGGTCATCCCGTCAATAAGGTTCGCGCCTTCGGAGGACACCACGTGACGGGTGATCCGCTGCCCCGCGTTCAAGTCCTCAACTAACTCCAGGTGGTTGAACGTAACCGCAGCGGGGAAACCCAGCGTCACTCCGCCGTCGTGATGTTCCAGCGTCGCCTCAACCACGCCGGAGAGGCGACGATCCAATTCCGCCTTCCACTCCTTCAGAACCAGAATGTCGCGGTCAGGAATGAGACCACGGGTATCGGGTGGCACATTCAGCAAGAGGTTGGCACCCATTCCCACCGATTGGTAATAGATGGCGAGCAGGTGCTCAACGGATTTCGGTTGGTCATCCGGATGCCAGAACCAGCCGCGGCGGATGGAGACATCGCATTCGGGCGGCAGGTAGTGTTCGGCGAGCAGCCCCGAGCTGGTCTCTGTGTACTGGGTATCGGACGTGCGGTCCACAACATAGGTGACGGGGTCCGATGCCAGTCCATTCTCGTTACCCACCCAGCGAATGGTGGGCTGGCCCATGTTGAAGATCATGGCATCGGGCTGGTGTTCCTTAACGACGGCGATGATCCTGTCCCAGTCGTATTTTCTACCCACCGAACCCGCGCCATCGAACCACAATTCCATGAGCGGACCGTAGCCTGTGCAGAGTTCGGTGAGTTGACGGACGTAGAAATCGTCATATGCGGCGGGGTTGTTGTAGCAGTCAGCGTTGCGGTCCCACGGCGACAAGTAGAGCCCCAGGCCGATCCCCTGTTCCTTGCAGGCTTCGGCGACTTCCCTGACAACATCACCTGTGCCGCCCCGCCACGGCGATGACGCAACGGAGTAATCGGTGGTGGCCGTCGGCCACAGGCAGAATCCGTCGTGGTGCTTTGCTGTGAGGATGAGGTACCGGGCACCTGCCGTTTTTGCCGCGCGGACCCAGCTGCCGGCGTCGAGTTCGGTCGGGTTGAAACTTGACGCCGGGACGGTGCCGTCACTCCACTCCGTGCCGGCGAAAGTGTTGATGCCAAAGTGGATGAAGACACCGAGCTCGAGCTCCTGCCAACGGAGTTGGGCCGGAGTGGGCACTAGCTGAGTCACCGGGCGGGCTCCTGTCCGTGGATCAACGACTGCGCCGCGCTGATAATGGATCCGTCTCCGTACTCTGTCCGGAGGCCGGCAATATCCGAGCGTGTGACGGCCGCCCCCTCGAAGAGGCTCACGATCGCGGCAGCAACGCCGGCGAGTTCCGGCTCCGACAACTCTGGCCTACCGCGCCGCACCATGCTGCTGACGTGCGCTGCATACTGCCCATAGAAGCTCCTCAGCGCAGCCGCCGCTTGCTGGTCTGCTGAGGCCAGGGCCCAGATCTCCAGGTGCATCTTCACGTCTTCAAGCGCTGAGTGTTCGTGCAGCAGCGCCGTCAGGAGTCGATGGGAATCCTCCCGGGTCAGGCCTCCGGACGCACCGGCACCAAGGTCCAGCCCGGCCTCTTCCGAAAGCCTCTGCAGTGAGCGTTCAAGGCTTCGCTCAAGGACAGCGCGGATCAGGTCCGCCCGCGTAGGAAAGTAGTGCTGCAGGTGTCCGATGCGCACCCCGGCCGCGGCGGCGAAGTCCCGCATGGCAGCATTGGCGTTGCCCTTGGTGACCAGAACTTGTTGAGCAGCGTCAAGGAGCGCCGCCTTCCGCAGGGCGCCCTTGCTTTCGGTCATGACCTCAATATTGTCACACCGTGTGATTCAAGTTCCGCCAGCCGGGACGCTGGATCCGGTGTGGATTCGGGGAAGGTAACACCGGGCCCGGTGCCCGCCGCGAGAACACTGCGCAGCCCCAGCAAACCGCCCAAAGCGGTGAGGTGTGCCTGCCCTTGCGGATCGGATATGACGGCAGTTCGCGTTCCGGCCGGACCTTTCACATCGATGCGGATATGTGCCGTGCCACCTGAGCCGGGGGAGTAGAGGAAGGACCTTCGCAGCGGCGCCCACCGTGCCCCGCTACCCCAGCGGAAGAGTCCCACCGCACGTGCGGCGAGCAACGCCGTCGTGGACGCGTTGGAACTGAAGCCGATCCGGGTGGACACCGATCCGGCACCAAGGGTGAGCGGCATCGTGAACTGTTCAGGTGTGTCGAGCCGCGCCACTTTGGTGCGATGCCCGGCAATGTCCACCCAGCGCGTGTCAGTCAGGGGGCGTACGACGGCGGCCTGACCGCCTTTGCGTACTTCGAAGTCCAGTCCCAGCCGATCCATGAAGTCCACTGAATCGGCTCCGGCTTGGTCATTGATGTCGTATCGGATGGCGACGTCGATCTTGTCACTGCCGCCCACATCCTGGGCCAAAGCTGCTGCCACGATATTGGTGACCCCTCCCATCCAGCCTGAGCTCAGTGAGACAGGAGCCGTTGGCCGCAGAAGGGTAGCCAGAGTGAGTGCCCTGGTGACGCGGCTGGTCCAACGGGTGACATCGACGTACGGAATTCCGGCGGCGACGGCTGCGCGAAGCACCCTGTCATGGGGATCGTTGACGGTACTGATGACCGCCCTGACCTTGGCGGCGAATGGCTCCGCTTGGTTGAGGTCCCATTTCTGTACTGACACTTTCTTTACTGTCACTTTTCGTTGCTCACCGGGAACGCTGCTGCTAGTCAAATGGCTGCCGCGCTCCGGGTTCCGGCCCGTGATGAGCAAGGGCCATTCGGCTGCGGCGAGCCGGGTCAACGCTGTGCCGACGGTGCCGTACCCGCCGACGATCAGCACGGGACCTGCGGTATCAAGTTCAAGGAAATCGGTCATGAGTTTAATTCTAGGTCATATGACCTAAAATGTTTTACCGCGGTAATCAGCATTGCGGTCCGCTTCTGTCCGCTAGCTGTGAAGGACACCCTGTGGCCGAGTGGAAACCGGGAGTAGGCTGCAGTTATCTGCCGGAGCAATACCCTTCAGTGCGCAAAGGAGAGATCGTGACATTGCCTCCACACCACGAGCCCGAGCCATTTCCTCCAGATCCCGGACCCGTACCACCACCCCCGGATCCCACCACGCCGTTTCCGCCGAGCCCCATTCCTGACCCGAATCCAACCCCCGGCCCGTCTCCGGCTCCCGATCCCGGCCCGGTACCTCCACACCCTGATCCGACGCACTAGCAGGGCGATGCCAGCAGGTACGCCACCACATCGGGGAATAATCAGTAGGCTTATGTCTGATCTCTGGAAGGACTCACTTGGCCGGACAGCTGTCCGGGCAAGCCAGATACTGCTCATCCTGACCCTGACAGTGGTGGCGATCTTCGGACTCCTGCAGATCCGTCTGCTGGTCATTCCGGTGCTCATCGCGCTCATTCTGGCCGCAGCCATTGGCCCCTTCGTGAATATGCTGCGGCGTCGGGGATGGCGCGGGGGCCTGGCAACGGGTGTCGCGTTCCTGGGCTTATTGATAGTGCTCGGCGGAGTCATCACTGTCATCGTGTTTTCTGTCCGCAGCCAGTGGGACGAATTGATCAGTCAGGCGGCACGTGGGCTGGACGAACTTGAGAACTTCCTGCTGACAGGACCGCTCCCCCTTGAACGGGAGCAACTGAACCAAGCGCGCGAAGCCGTAGTGGAGTTCGCACAGAGCAGCCAGGTACGCTCCGGAGCAGTGACCGGATTGTCAGTGGTCACGGAGTTCCTGGCAGGCGCCAGCCTGGTGGTCATCATCCTTTTCTTCTTCCTCAAGGACGGCGCCAAAATATGGGACTTCTTCCTGCGCCCCTTCAAAGGCGTGCGGGAAGCCAAGCTTCGCCGTGTTGGCAAGCGGACCATGGAGGTCCTTGGCGGCTACGTCCGGGGAACAGCGATCGTTGCCTTGGTGGACACGGTGGCCATCGGCGCGGCGCTACTCATCATGCAGGTTCCACTCGCCATTCCTTTGGCGATCATCGTTTTCATCGGCGCGTTCATCCCCTTGGTGGGTGCCACCGTTGCCGGCATCCTGGCCGCTTTGGTGGCACTGGTTGCCAACGGCCCCATCGTGGCGTTGATCGTGGTGATCGTTGTGATCGCCGTCAATCAGCTCGAAGGTGATCTCCTCCAGCCGATCGTCATGGGCAAGTCCCTGAAGCTCCACGCGCTGGTTATCCTCATGGCTTTGACGGCCGGCACCATCCTGGCCGGAATCATCGGCGCAGTCCTGGCCGTAGCCATCGCGGCCGTAACATGGGCCATCATCCAGGTGTGGACGGCAGAAGACCCGAACCTGGAAGACATGAACCCGGACTTGCCGCCCGCCAACAGTCAGCCGACGTAGTAGATCCCCCTACCCCAACGCCCTCCTAATGAGTTCGACGATCCGCGCTTCAACCTCGGGGGTGATTTCCGTGACGGCGAAGGACGTGGGCCACATGGCTCCATCATCCAGCTTCGCGTTCTCCTCAAAGCCGAGCGTGGCATACCGCGCCTTGAACTTGTGGGAGCTCTGGAAGAAAACAATGTTCATCCCGTCCCTGGCATAAGCCGGCATGCCGTACCAGGTTTTGGGGCTGAGCTCAGGTGCGTGCTCCTTGACGATCGCGTGGAGTCGCTCGGCTATGAGCTTGTCCGCCTCTGGCATCTCAGCGATCTTGGCCATGACATCAGCCTCGCCGTCCGCTTTGGATGCCTTCTTGCGCGGCGCCTTCTTGAGTTCTTGCGCGCGCTCTTTCATGGCGGCGCGCTCCTCTTCCGTGAAGCCGTCGTAGGACTTTTCCTTAGTTGCCGTCTTGTCCGTATCCGTCATGGTGTTCGCTCCCCTTGGTCTTATGAACTGATACCCCTAACGCTAAGTTGCCCGCGGATCCGCGGCTTCTCCGAAACTGCTCGATTCTGCTGCGGAGTGTGTTGCGGGAGTCTTGAGGTTTTCCTGAGGAAGTGTTGCGGGTATGCAGGATTTGTTCTTGATCCGGGCCCGGCACAGTAGTTCTTGTCAGCCACACAGGCTGGAAACGAACGGCCGGCCGGT
>Ga0247742_10000033_pt1 | contig 123060 bp, 132 predicted proteins | sample UWRJL208509C2_FD_180944 | JGI IMG/M metagenome (GOLD analysis project Ga0247742, IMG submission 180944) | Plant litter microbial communities from Arlington Agricultural Research Station in Wisconsin, United States - UWRJ-L208-509C-2 | ecosystem: Environmental > Terrestrial > Plant litter >...
TTGCGATCCCCGGCGTCGGCCCGGTCGTTGCCGCTGGCTGGCTCGCCGCGACTGCGGCTGGTGCGGTGGCAGGTGCTGTTGCCGGCGGTGCGGTTGGCGGGATTGTCGGTGCCATGGTCGAATCCGGTGTACCGGAGGAAGACGCCCACTTCTACGCTGAGAGCATCCGTCGCGGCGGTTCTGTCGTGACGGCGCGTGTGGAGGATGGCGACCGCGCATCCGCGGACGCAATCCTCAACAGTTCGCCGCGCGTCGACGTCGCTGCTCGCCGTGCGAGCTATGCCGAGCAGGGTTGGACGCGCTTCGACGAAGCAGCAGATCCGTACACGCCCGATCAGATCAACGCCGAGCGGGACCGCTACCGCGTCAACCGGCTGTAAGCCGCCGGATCTCGTAACCATCGGAAGGCCTCGCATCTATGCGAGGCTTTTTGATGTTATCACCGGCACCTATTGTCGGTTTCGACGTTGTCTTCGTAAGATCGAGAATGTCATCAAAAGCAACCGTCGCAAAACAGCGCGATATTCAGTGGCAGGTCGCGAGAGCGGACGAGAAGCCGAAGAACAAGCCGAGCGGAGCTATGCAGGCGGAGGCACGGATGTATCCTGAACCACCGCTTCCGTAAGTGCACCAGGACAAGCCCGGATCAGAGGCCGATCGTCCGCTTGCGCCGATGTACGATGCGCCGTTCTCCAAGGGCTCTGGAAAGCTCAAGGACAAGGTGGCCCTCATTACCGGCGGTGACTCCGGCATCGGCCGGTCGGTTGCGGCTCGTTCTCGAGGAAATACACAAAACGCCGTCTTGTACCGCGAGTCCAACTTCTGAGGAGACCGATCATGGTCACGAACAGCAACGACACCGGATCGCCGAAAGTTACGGAGACTGCCACCGAGGCCCGGCAGGGCAGCTACGGCAAACCCGTGTTCATGGTTCTCGTCTGCGGGTTGCTGCTGGCGCTGCTTGCCTGGGGCGGCGTCGAAATCTGGGGTGAGAGCATCGATCGGGATGCGGTTCCGTCAGCGTCGACGAAAACCGATCCCATCAATGCGCAGCCATCGGGCGCCGGCACGTTCGACAACAACGCAGCCGACGGCAGCAGTCGCCCGCCTACAGCGACCGACCAGTCTCCAACCCCAAGCGGCAGTGGTAGTAGCTCGACGCAGGTCACGACGCCTTCGGGAGCCGAGAAAACGCAGTAATCGAATGATCCTCCCGTCACATGGCAATCTCGAATTTCGAAAGTTCACATTTCGGGGTTCCGGTAAGAGCGCATCGTCGTTTGAAGGGAATAAATCTATCGTCCCCTGTTGTTGGTACTCAGGAAACGCAAAGGGCCGCTACACGGGGGACCCAGATAGAGAGACCGCTCAGGCCGCGTTCGGGCTCTGACGCCCTGCATTTGCTTGGGTTTGAGCGAGGTGGGTGAGCTTCTTCTCGGTCGCTTCCTCCTCGGCCAGGGTTGGATTGGAGAGGTGGGACTGCGTCTTTGAGCCTGACTTCCTGCAGGCGCTAAGCGTGCTATAGCGGTCGATTGCATAATGTTCGACAGCCTAAGCCGTCGAAAATCAGGCATCGAGGGCGGGCGATCCCTTGAAATCTTCCATGATACCCTCGCCTTAAGCGAGGATCCCTGACCGCCTCGCAGGTTTTGCCGCGGACAGGCTTTCCGATCATTTCAAGACCTGATCGATCTGCGCCTTTGTGTCGTCGCGATTCTGAAGACATCCAGCCTTGCCGTCTTCCGACTGGGCCCACGCGCTATCTTGGGCAGATCCTTCAAAACCTGTTTCTCCGCGTAATTAATGTCTCTGAGCGCGGCGAGCGTCCACAGTCTAGATGGTTGCCATCATGTCCTCCGTTGACGTGTTGCCATTCATGAGAGGCGAACGCTTATCGCGAGCGCAAGCTTACGGCGTATAGGAAACAAAAGTTAGCCTACATGTAGGAGATTTGCTCCGGTCTCACGCAATCGGAAAATAGAAACAAAAAGGCCCGGCGCATCGACAATAATGTCGACCCACCAGGCCGTGGAAACCGACCTCCGATTTTAAAATTTCCGAACGCCGACAGCGAGCAGGTTCTTCTTCGCCGCGTTGTTTCCGCCCAGTGCGGCCGCAACCGAGGAAATGAACGCGCCGATCAACAATGATATGGCACCCACCACGGCTGAGCGTTTCGAATACCGAATGGGGCAAGGTCCGGCTAGCTCATTCGAACGGGAACTTCGCCCTGGTCTTCACCGTCCCAGTATTGAATGGATTTCGCCGTAACCTTGATGAGTACAATGCCGGGCGTATCAACGCCATCGGGGAACCAGCGATCCAGACCCGAAACCCAGTGCTCTTCGAACGACGCCTTATCGCGGATGAGAGTGGCGGCGCCTTCTACTGCAATAAAAATACCCGGCTTGCCAAATAAGCTTGAGCCCGCAGTGAAAGTCAGCAGGACGTCGTCAATGGCGTCCAGCTGTCCGACTTTCTTCGTATCGTCGTACGAGAAAAACCAGGAGTCACCGTCGTATTCGACGTCACCATTGTTGCTCATTGGCCGGCTAGAAATCCGACCGGAACCGGCGTTCGTCGAAAACATGCAAAAGTCGATCTTCTTGAGATGGGACGAGAGTTCGTCAAGCGTCATTGTGGACATGGTCGTCTCCCTGATGTGAGGTGCTAGACAGAAGCGTCCATCGCGCGTGATTGTTCCCCGGCACCCGCCCACCGCAGAACGGAACTTCTGCGGTTCGCTACGTTGCAGTCCGCAACCCAACAGGAGATGACCAATGAGCGAGTTCAAGAAAGGTGAAAGCGTGATGTGGGAGACCAGCCAAGGGAAGACCAGAGGCAAGTCGTGAAGAAACAGACCACGCCGACGAAGATTAAAGGCCACGAGGTCAAGGCGTTGAAGTCCAACCCCGAATACATCGTTGAGAGCGAAAAGCTCTGTCCCGTGACAAGTTCCATGCAGTGCAACGGCTTGTCGGTCTCGATTTTCTGCATGGCTATTGGTTTCTTGTGTGCGTTTTTGGTTAGATGGCGGCGCGCGTCCAGGCTAGCGCGGACGCGCGCCTTCCATACGTTCCGCCATTACGGAGCAGGCCACCGCTTGACAGCTGCATCCGCCAATGACTTCGATCGCGTTTCCAGCTGAGCGAATTTGAAATTCGCCATTTGGCCCAACTCCTTTGTCATTAAAATCGACGACGCCTTGTAACCGTCCTTTTTAGCCGAGAACGGATTGTTGGAAGCTATGATGTTTAGCGTGCCTGAGAACAGTGTTAGGTTTCCGATACGGTGAACCAATTTCGGATGAAGTCGCGCCGCGCGTTCGCCCAAATAATCCGGCCAGTTGCCGAACTCGTCTTTGTTTCTCTTCGAATTGATTTTTTTCGGAATGATATGTTCGACATGCACGCTGTCGGAACCGAGAATGCCCAACTCCGCATGGTCGCCGTGCTTTGCGAGTTCGAGCTGCTCAAGGCAATATCGTGCTCGTTCCATGATATTTGACGTGAACTCGGCGTTTGCAAACTCATGCTGAAACTTCTCGTCGGAGGGGCATTCTTCGCGGTATGCGGCAAGTACGTCCGGTATCGGATTGTTTGCATCGGTCTCACACAGCTTGGCAAAAAGACGCTCTGTGTCGTTCGATCTCTCGCGGCACACGTGACGGCGCAGTATGAAATTTTCAGTGAGCTGCAGAACCTCGATAAACGTAGTGTTGCTGGCTCCATTCACCCGCAGGTGCATCAGGAAGCCATAGGCCTGTGTTGCTTTGATCATCCTGAGGTTTCGGAGACGGCGGTCGATCTTCGCGTTTCCGGTCCGTTGATTGATGAGTTCGCCGTAGACCTTGGCACTAGTCACGAGTCCTTCCAGAAACTTATCGAATGGTATCTTGCTGGAAGACGTCACCTTCGTACCTGCGGGCTCCTCCGCGGGTTCTGTTTCGCTGCCTTCTTCTTCGTCGGCTTCTTCTTCATATGCATACCAGTGTCTGTCGGGCAGCTTTTCAGCCTCAAAAACGTCGCTCATAAAATAAGCCTGGAACTCTCTGACGACGTCACCTTTTGTCAGGCGTGTAGCGAGTTTCGAAATGAGGAAGTATCGAAAGAACGCATCGGAATCCGTCCCATCGAGGAAGCGCATGAGTTTGGACCAACTTGCTTTCGCATCTTCGAGCTGGCTTTCACCAAAGCGAGCGGCGTTTCCGAGAACGAAGTTCTTGATGATGTCCGTTGGGCTCAAGCGAAGGCCGCGATTGTTGATGGTCTCGAATAGCTTGAACGCATCCTTGGCGTTGCTCACATCGAGCCGGACGACAAGCGCTTGATTCAGCAACTTGTAAGCGAAGGATAAAAGGCGTTCCGGCTTCTGTTCTGCAACCCACTCTCGTGCATACCAGAACGCATCGTACAGACGTTCGTTGAGAAACTTGGCATCGTCCGCCGGGACCGGCGTCTTAACGTGTATCCTGAACTCTTCGCCGTCCATCGTATCCAAAGCGATTTTCGGAACAGATGGGCCATCATACGGCGTGGCGGCTAGAAGACGGTCAAGTTCCCTGACACGGTCGTCTTTGTTGGTAGCGGCAAATGCTTGCCTTAGGCATTCGAGAAGAATGCTGATTGTAGTTAAACGCTGCTGGCCGTCGACCAGCTCCAGCAAATTAAGGCCGGCGGTATGCGCCCCGGTCAAACAGACGATGCTTCCAAGCAGATGAGTATCAGCGCCCTCAAGAAGGTCGACATCATCGATGAGGTCGTAGAGCTGCTGTGTTTTCCAGGAATACCTGCGCTGGTAGGAAGGGATCACAAACCGCTCGTTTGCAGAGCCGAGGAGCTGGTTGAGCGTCAATGCCGTAGGTCTAATCTGCATGGTGTTCCTGCTGAAGTAACCGAGAACCAATAGTGAGAGACACGTTAGCCTCCGTTTTTGGATTGACAACTTTATATAGCATGATGACTGTCATGTTATTGCGTGATTCACAACTTTTGGAGGAAAGAATATGGAAACAGGTCGAGGTTATTTTCCGAGCATCTCCACTCGGGTCGGGGAGATTTCAGCCTACGATCGTTGCGATGAGGCGACAAAAGATCTGATCACTCCGATAGTGACCTTGGCTCGGTACAAAGTTACGGAAAGTTTCGCGGAAGCGGCAGCGGCTTTGGTAGCCGGTCTAGAGGGACGGCCAGCTGTCGTGGACTTTGATCCCATACCCCGTTTGGTCACTTCTGCTGCCGAAGCGTTGGAACGTCGCGAGCGTTCAAATCTCATTCGTCTCAAGTCCGGACGCAAGGCAGCCCGGCCCCGATCCGCCAAGGAGCTTGCCAATGATGCGGAACGGACGCGAAAAACCGAGGCGTTCAACCTAAACCTACGTAGCCTGCTTGACCCGCTCGCTGGGCCTTATGCATGGCTAGAGCTGACACGCGCATTCCCCGAGCTGACACCTGCTCTAAGACTTGCAAACCGTGAAGTCTTGAGAGGGCAGCTTGAGTTCATGGGACGCGCCGGCCGCCGAGCTGCCGTGCGGGTACGCGTGGATGAATTAAAAGAAGTCGAGGCTTTCCAGGCGAACTTGGCTGTAATTGCCGCCAACGCGGGTGCTGTCGATCTTATCTTGGACGCGGACAACATCTGGGGTCGAACCCGGACGTCCACAGAAAAGGTGGCGTCACTGCTCGAGCGAGTTGAAAAAGCGGCGGCGGCACGCATGTCGGAACTGAGAGTAATTGTCCTTTCGACGAGCTTCCCCAAGGTGGCTCTGAAAGGCGTCGAAAGCGTCCTCCAGATAGAGGACCTTGCTTTGCACGAAACGCTCAGGAGACGATTCGATATTCAATATGGGGACTATGCATCCTTACCCAATCGCACTGAGGACGTGATCGCTCGCGGGTGGTTTCCACACGTCGACTTGGTTACCGACGATGAGTGGCACATTGAGTTAGTTGAGGAAAATCGAAACGCCGCGGGTTACGTCACAGCGGCGGAAGCGATCGTGGCCAAACCCCAATGGCGCGAGCGTGCCGACTGCTGGGGAAGCAGAATAATCGCTGAGGTCTCCGGTGGCGCGCAGATCGTCGATGACAAGAAGTACACTCATCCGTCACCTTGGCTGACGGTACGGATGAACCAACATCTCACTAAGATGGCACTGCGCAATCAATAACCGACCGGCCAAACGCAAGCTCGCCAAAATCGAATGCGAGCCGTGACCTTATCTTGAGCATCTTTTTAACCGATAGCGCAATCTGATCGTGAGACATTGATGACGCGGCGCGATCCGCCAGAACTTTGTAGTTCGCGGATCGAAATCCGCGATCGAGATTAGCCCATGCCAGTATCGCAGCAATTTCGTCACGCTCGAGCGTTTCAATCAAAGCGATCTTATCTTGCGACCTGTTCAGCCGGCCGCGCTTTATCGTCTTGAACCGGATGCTACCGTCGCGCGCTGTCGTCGAGAGCAAGACGGACCACCAATCGGGTACCATGCCAAGCGATCTCTGCAGGTGGCGCTGACCAACAACGAGGGTCATCCGGTCAGCAACCGCGCCAAACATTACTGATTGCCTGGTGAGACGATCGAGGGTGTCTCGGTCGCTCTTTATCTCGTAGCCGTCTATACGGCCGTTGATCACGGCAACATCGAGCCGGCCGCTTCCGAGAGACACTTTAAGCTCGTCAACAATGACCGCGTCCTCGCCTGCGTGGGATGCGGCAAGTCTCGATCGAATTGCCTGCCTAATCGTGGCGTCAGTGGTCTGGTAATTATCTGTCATGGCGGCCGCTTGAGCTTATGCCCTAGTCTTCTATCGTTCTTGGCTTACCGCAACCTTAAATCTCGCCATCGTTCAGCATCCCATTCGGCGAAACCGGAAGCTCAGGAACCGCGGCCAGCAATCGCCGCGTATATTCATGACGGGGTTGCCGATAGATATCGCTGGTGAAACCCTCCTCAACGATTTGACCCTTGAACATGACCGCAACTCGATCGCACAAGTGTCTCACGACAGCGAGATCGTGCGAAATAAAGATGAGTGAGAGGTCCAGTTCTCTGCGCAGGCGTATCAGCAGGTTGATGATCTGAGCTTGAATAGAAACGTCCAGGGATGCAACAGGTTCGTCGCAGATAACCACATCAGGCTGCATTGCCAGCGCGCGGGCTATGGCGACCCGCTGCCGCTGCCCCCCTGAAAATTGATGGGGGTAGCGGTCTGCGAATGTTGGATCGAGGCCCACCGCTGACAGCCATTTCGCGACATAGCCGCTGGCGTCTGAGTTGCTGATCAATCCGTGGGCCAGCGGCCCTTCCGCGATGGCGTTGCCGACCTTCATCCGACCGTTCAAGGACGAAAACGGGTCCTGAAAGATCGTCTGAACCGAAGTCGTGATCTTTCGTGGATGACGCCCGCTGCTCATCAGGGTCTTCCCAGCAAGTTGCACGCTTCCGGAGGTCGGAACGTGAATGCCTGCCGCCATTTTTCCTAAAGTGGACTTTCCACTACCTGACTCCCCAACGAGCCCAAGTACCTCGCCTCGATTGAGCACAAGGCTCACGGCATCGACAGCCTGAACGTCGGCCGGCGGCGATGCAAGACCCGTTCGAATGCCAAACGACCGGATTAGCCCAACCCTGCTCTCGAATCGTTTGCTGACGCTATCAATGACTAGAAATGGACCACCGAGAGGAATTGTAGGATTTTTTTCGATTGCAGTGGTGGGTGGCGCTGCGTCCTCGACACCGATATCACGGGCGAGGTACTCGCCCGGAACTGCTCGCGATGGCAGAGAGTTCAGAAGTCGTTTTGTGTATGGGTGGCGAGGAGCCGTCAAGACTCCGATCGCGTTGCCTGTCTCCACGATCTTACCAGTCTGCATCACCATAATGCGTTGCGAGATCGTCGAGACTGTCGCCAAGTCGTGGCTTATCCAGATCAAAGCCGTCCCAAGCTTTGCAACGAGTTCTTTTACCTCGTGCAGTATCTCGGATTGGACCGAGACATCAAGGGCCGTCGTCGGTTCATCCGCAATTATGAGCCTCGGCTTATGCAAAACCGCGATTGCGATGGCCACACGCTGGCGCATCCCGCCTGACAATTGGTGAGGATAGTAGTCGACCTTCTCCTCTGGTGCCGGAATCTTGACCAGTGCAAGCGCCTCGACCGCGCGCCGACGAGCATCAGATGACGATACCCGACCGTGTGCGGCAAGCGCCAATCCAATTTGCGCTCCAATCGTGAGAACTGGATTGAGTGTCATCAGAGGGTCTTGGAAAACCATGGAAATGGTTTTTCCCCGGATAGCCCTGAGTTCGTGCAGGGGAAGGCCAACCAGTTCACGGCCATCGAATTTGATCGAGCCCTCAACAATCCGACCAGGTTCGTCGAGAAGCCCTATGATCGAAAAGCCGGTGATGCTCTTTCCCGACCCCGATTCACCTACGAGGCCGACGATTTCGCCTGCATGTACATCGAAGGATATCCCATCGACGGCCTTCACAAGGCGGCGAGACGTCTCAAAGTTTGTTTTGAGGTTCCGTACTTCAAGAAGGGGTGCCGTCATCGTTGGAGCCTTGGATTGAGCTGGTCGCGGATCTGATCTCCCAAAAGATTAAGGGAAACGATGAAAACAATGAGGGCGATGCCTGGGTATATTGAGATCCAGTAACGTCCGGACAACAAATACTGGAACCCATTTGCAATCAGCATTCCGAGGGACGGCTCAGTCGGGGGCAATCCTACGCCGAGAAAGGAGAGGGTCGCCTCAAGCGAAATGGCGCTCGCGACCTGTACCGTTGCGACGACGATAAGTGGCGGGATGGCATTGGGGAGGATATGGCGGCTGAGGACACGCCATGAACTCAGCGGGATCGAAAGCGCGGCTTCGACGTAGTCTTTCTGGCGTTCGGCAGCCGCAGCACCGTGGGCGGTTCGGGCAAAATAGGCGTACTGGGCAAAGATGAGGGCCAGGATCAGCTGGTATTGCCCCTGGCCTAGTACCGCGGCGATGACGAAGGCAAGCAGCATCGCGGGAAAGGAGAGCTGCAGGTCGACAAACCGCATGATGACGGTTTCCAGTCGCCCTCCCATGTAAGCTGCGCCGCAGCCTGCAATCGCGCCGATGACCAATGCTGTCCCGGTCGCAACAACGCCCATCAACAATGAAATGCGCAATCCATAGGCAATCGCCGAGAAGAGGTCGCGGCCCTGCGCGTCAGTGCCGAGCCAGTGAACATATCCCCCCGTTCCGATGTAACCGGGTGGCCTGCGAGCATCACGTAGCACAAGATGGGAAAGATCATATGGATTCTGCGGCGTCAACAAAGGAGCGAAGATCGCCAGCAAGACAATGAGAAGCACAATGAGAGCAGCTATAACCGGGATGCGAGTTCTCGAGAAGTCGCGCCAGAACTGTCGAAGAAAGGTGTCTTTTGACATTAGGAAGAGCGTCCTCTCCGCAGCCTCGGATCCAACGCGAGATATGCGAAATCCACCGCGAGGTTGATAAGAATAAAAAGGAGGGCGACGAACATCAGGTAAGCAACCATGACGGGGCGGTCGAGCGACGTAATGCTGTCGATTATAAGTTTGCCAAGGCCTGGCCAGGAAAAGATGGTTTCGGTCACGACGGCAAACGCTAGCGTAGAGGCAAGTTCAAGCCCGAAGACCGTAACCAGCGGAATTGCGATGAGGCGCAAAACGTGGTGGCGTAGGATGGTGAACTCGGCAAGTCCTGCGGCGCGAGCGAATTTGACGGTGTCGCTGACCATGACTTCGCGTGTTCCCGCACGTGCTAGACGGATCATCAGGGAAAACTTGAACAATGCCAGGTTCAGCGCCGGCAGCGCCAGATGCGACAGGCCGTCAAGAGTCAAGAAGCTCCATTGGGTACCAAGAAAAGTCGAGGTTGCACCCCGTCCGCCGGCCGGCATGCATCCGCATTGAACCGCGAACGTCATGATCAGCATCAACCCGAACCAGAAAGTCGGTACGGAAAAGCCAAGGATTGAAATCCCCATGATCGTTTTCGCGATGCTGCTCTGTGGGCGATATCCCGCGTACATCCCAAGCGGAATGCCGATGAGGCTGGCAAAAAGCACAGCAGATAGAGTGAGCTCTAGAGTGGCTGGCACACGAGAGATAATTAGCTGCGAAACCGGCATGTTGTAGACGAAGGAATTGCCAAAATCGCCGTGAAGAAGCCTCACGGCGAAGCTCAGATATTGCCGCCAGAGCGGCTGGTCGAAGCCATACTGGGCAATGATGGCGGCGCGAATGTCCTGCGTGACATCCGGCGAGATCAGGACATCGATCGGGTTGCCAATCGCATATATGCCGGCGAACACAAGCATAGACATTGCGACAATCACGATTGCAGCCTGAACCAGGCGTTGAAGTATGAAACCAGTCATAGATATTCCCACGCTTAGTGAGGGCGTTAGTCCCAGTCTTGCTCGATCATTTCACGCGTCTCGGCAACTGCGACATCCCAAATCGCTAGCATTTCATGATCCGGGCGCTCGAAGCGCCCGTGATAGTTTCCGTCTGCGATCATCTCGCGCTTGCGACGAGCATCGACCCGTGCAAATCGCGCGAGGTCGACAAGGGGCTTGGCGTGCGATGGTTGCTCCACTCCCGCCAGTCGTGTCCAGGGGAAGTTCTCCATCCAGGATGCATGCGATGCGTCGGGGTCTGTAGCCATGACCTTTGCCCAAGTCCTCGGGGCGCGCCACCAGTCGTGAAATTTGACGGAGGTCTCTGGGTTGTCATTCAGCCACTCCGAGATGACCGTTGCTGCCGGCGAATTGCCTCCGTGCCCGTTGACTACAAAAACTCTTCGAAAGCCCGAGCGGTGGATGCTATCGAGCAGATCGCGGATGACGCCTACGTAGGTCGAAAGGCTCAAAGAGAGTGTTCCAGGAAATGCGGCGAACGATGACGCCAATCCATATGGAAGCACAGGGAAGACCGGAACGCCGAGCGGAGCAGCCGCGTCAACCGCGATTTTTTCCGCGAGGATCATGTCAACGCAAAGGCTCAAATAGGCATGTTGCTCGACGCTTCCTATCGGGAGAATACAACGGTCGTCGGTCACAACACGCGCCTCAACCATCATCCAGTTCATTTCAGCAATTCTCAATACTGTCTCCTGCGTAGCAATTTCTGCGCGGCGTACCCGTTCGGTCTGGAAGAAAAACCTACCAATCGGCTGGATGTTAGTGGCTGCGTTCCGTAGCGATGAAAGATAAAATAAAGTCCCGTCCGGAACTAAAAAAAGACATTGACAGTCAAAAACTCCGCAGTCAAGTTCCATGTGGGACGAAACGTCGAGGGCGAAGTAAAGGGTGAGGGTTGTTAATGGCTGATACGGAAGCTTTCTCAGCGTTACTGCGGGAAGGAGGGAGGCAGCGCTTCAACGAGGCAAATGTCGATGAACTCGTGGCGGCCAAACTTTGGAACAACCCTTGCTGGTTCTCCTTCCGGATCAATTTCTTGGCGCTGAATTTCAATGTTCCAATCTATCGCTGGATCGAGAAGAAGTTCGGGACGCAACGAGCTGAGTTCGTCGTCATCTACGCGCTTGGACTCAAAGATGGGTTGACCGCGAGCGCGGTGTGCACGTCTTCGGGTTTCCCCAAAAATACGATCAGCCGTGCGATTCAGAAGCTGCTCGACAAAGACATCGTTCGGCGGGAGATCGATCCCGCCGACCTCAGGAGCTTCGTCCTCTACCTTACGGACGAAGGGAAGCGCATTGTCGACGAATGCATGCAGCCGCAAATCGAAAGAGAGCAGGAGATGCTTGCCGGGCTCACGGCCGCTGAAAAGCTGATGCTCTCCGAATTGCTCTGCAAGGTCGTCGTCGATTCACCAAACTGGTCAACGGACATATCATCAGAGGAAAATGAAGAATGATTTTTCAACAGAATACTAGAATGCTGGCATTAGCGGCGATCCTGTTGGGTGGGGTGTCTCTTCCTGCGCTTGCGGACGATCTGACGATCGGCGTCCGCGCGGGCCCGCTATCAATCGATCCGGACTTTACATCGGCCGGCACGCACGCCGAAGCGATGAAGCACATCTTCGATACGCTCATTAAGTCGGGAAACAACTTGGAGCTTGAACCCGGTCTTGCGGAAAGCTGGACTGCAATTGATGACACCACGTGGGAATTCAAACTTCGTAAGGGTGTGAAGTTTCACGACGGATCGGATTTTACCGCAGAGGATGTCAAGTTCTCGATCGAGCGTATTCCTCACGTTGCCGGTCCCAATCCGCCGACGATCTACGTGCGTCGCGTAGCGAGCACCGAGATCATCGATGATCACACCATTCGCGTAAAGACGACCGGACCAGCTCCCACACTGCCGAACGATTTCATCCGCCTGTTCATCGTCTCACACAATGCGGCCAAGGGGCTCAATACGCCGGAGGAATCGTCGGCCGCTTTCAATTCAGGCAAAGCAGCAATCGGCACTGGCCCTTACAAGTTCGTGTCCTGGACTCCCAAAGAAGAACTCGTCCTGCAGCGTTTTGACGACTATTGGGGTGGAAAGGAGCCTTGGGAAAAGGTTGTCCGCAAGGAGCTTCCGAACGATGCTGCCCGTGTAGCCCAGCTCAAAGCCGGCCAAGTCGACTTGATCTCGCGTGTTCCGTCATCTGACGTCCCGACGCTGGAAACGGATCCCAATGTCTCGATCGTCAAGCAGAATAGTGTGTATCTGTTCAACCTCTCGTTCGATTTCAGGGATAAGCGGGCGCAGATTACCGCCAACGACGGTACGCCACTTCCAAAAAACCCGTTCCAGGATCCGAAGGTCCGCGAGGCCATCGATCTGTCGATTGATCGTGTTGCCCTTGCCGAGGTTGCAATGGAAGGGCTGGGCACCCCTCAGTCACAGTTGGTGACGCCGAATATTTTTGGATACAATCCGGATATCAAGGTCCCTGAGCCGGATGTTGGAAAAGCAAAGGCGCTCCTGGCGGAGGCTGGCTACCCCGACGGCTTCAAGGTTACCTTCAGCTTCACCAACGATCGCCTGCCGGGCGATAAGGATGTCGGAACAACGATCGTCCAAATGTTGTCTGCCATCAACATCAACGCGGTCGCCAACGCAGTTCCCGGTGCCGTTTTCTTCCCCGCCAACACCCGCGGTGACTACTCGTTTACGATGTCCGGTTGGGGCACGTTGACCGGTGAATCGAACTACACGCTTTCGTCGCTGGTCCATACCTTTGATCCCAAGACAAAGCTCGGCGCTTACAACAATCGCGGCTATTCGAATCCGGCTCTGGACAAACTGATCGAGGCGGCAGGCGTCGAGATGGACCCTAAGAAGCGGGAACAACAGCTCAAGGACGCAAACGCGCTGGTAGCTTCGGATCGGCCGAACTTGGGCGTCACTTCGGTTATCACCGCGTGGGGCCTCAGCAAGAGACTTACTATCGTTCCCCGATCTGACGAGGATACGTTGGCAATGAACATCCGTCCTGTAAACTAAGACCACCAGGGGGCGGTCGTGCCACGATCGCCCCGCGCATACCTCACACTTCTCGCAGCCGCCATTTAAAGAAAACATTTTTCTCGTAGCAATCGAAATTCAGCAATGTGGCCCGCGCCAAGCCTATCCCGCGCGGGCATACTCTATAGAAATGATAGATTATTGCGATCCGATTTGCGATGAAAGAGCGACATGTCCAAGCAGGTTATCGAATATCGGGGATTGCCGGTCGGCATAGTCGTGCCAGACGAGGAGCGCCTTCGCTTTATTGCCGTAAAGTTCCATGTACACGATCTGGACGGACATTGTTTCGGCTCACGAGCAGAGGTCCTCAAGGCAATCCACACGCTCTTGGGCCGTGCCAGCGACAGCTCGAGAGCCGCTTGAGGTAGAAGAATGGGAAACTGCCGACGCTATTTTACCTCGGCAAGAGCCGAGACAGATAATTGGCTCACGAGTATCGAAACATGCTGACAGACGACCTTCAGAATTCAGGCCTCCAACTCCTATCGCTCATTGGTATCGGGAGAAGGAGGAGACACGCGCGTTCTCTATCGGTGTCGATCCAGATCACCGGAACTGCGAGGAGCCAATGCTGAGTGCCCGAGCCGAAAGGATCATCGTCTTCACAATGTTTTTGGGCGTTGTAGCTTCGGGCTTGTGGGCGTTCTCTTAATGCTCAGCTCGTTGTCGTTTTCAGCTCCCGGGAATCTGCTTCAGAAATGACGAACTCAAGTAGCGTTGATGCGCTCTATGCTAACAACGATATTGTACCCCCCGACAGAGCCTCCAGGCGGGCAGTCATCGACAAACTAGTATGCGAACTCACGAGCGTTCTCGACATAGCCGTTTCTCATCACACGGCCGGAAGCTCACTACCTGTTGCTGAACTTGTTAGCGAGGTAGCGGGCCTCACCTCTACGTTAGCGGCCGCTGACGACTATAGTCTTGCCGCCGCTGTCGAACATGCGGCGCGTTTTCTCGCGTCATTGGAGCGCATGCGTCGAGGACTGGTCGCAACGCGCCATTCGTCAGTTTAGCAGCGGCAGGCGCGAGATATGTGCAAATGGTGATGTCGGTACGGGTTTTCTTCGCTTGGGGAATTTGGCTGGAACTGGAGTTATTTTTTGGTCTTGAACAAGGATAGAAGGATCTTCGCCGCGGGTGATGCGAAGGAGCAATCAGCGACCAGATTCGGTCTGAACGTTGATTCGATTTAGCCTGAGATCGAGAGCTTAGTAGTGTGCGACAGTTTTGCTCCGGCGGGATCATCGCAGTCGTCCCAACCAACGGTTCCCGGAAAGTGCTGGAGGCATGCGATCCAGTCTGTCGGTGCTCATCCACAAGTTTACGCGACTCTCTTTGCGGTGGCAGATTGAACTCGCACAGCGAGGGATATCCAAGGAGAATAGAATGGACCGCCTGGATCGAAAAATCCTCGCTCTTTTGCAGGAAGACGCAACTTTGCCTGTCTCGGACGTGGCGCGAAAAGTCGGGCTCTCAACAACCCCTTGTTGGAGGCGCATTCAGAAGATGGAGGAGAACGGTGTTATCAAGGAGCGGGTTGCTATCCTTGACCCCGATAAGGTCAATGCCGGCGTTACCATATTCGTATCCATCAATACCGGCACGCATTCGGCGGAGTGGCTGGCGGATTTCGCTCGCCACGTCGCGTCGCTTTCAGAGGTGGTGGAGGTCTATCGGATGAGTGGCGAAGTCGATTATCTGCTAAGGGTCCTTGTACCGAACATGTCGGCGGTCGACGCGTTTCACAGGCGACTAGTTTCCAAGGTGAACATTCGAAAAGTTTCGTTGTCGTTTGCGATAGAGAAGATCAAATATGGCACACAGCTTCCGCTCAACTACATGCAGCTCTCGGACGGGCGGTATGCAGGCGTAGCTTAGGGTCCAGCAGACATCAACGGAAATTTCGGTTGCGTCTGTGCCAGGCTATGGAATGCCGTTCACGTCGGGCGCAGAAGACAGTTAAGGCAAACCCATGAAGCAGATGCAGATCCACGCCTTCGATATGAACAGCATCGGCCATATCAATCACGGCATGTGGACGCATCCGCGCGATCGATCCCTGAATTACACCGACCTCGACTACTGGACCGACCTTGCCCGTACCGCCGAGCGCGGCAAGCTTGACGGCGTCTTTCTCGCCGACATCGTCGGGGTCTACGATGTCTACAAGGGCAGCCCCACGCCTGTCATCGAGGCGGCTGCGCAGATCCCAGTCAACGATCCGGTCATCCCGATCTCCGCGATGGCCTATGTCACCCACCACCTCGGCTTCGGCGTCACTGTCAACACCACCTATGAGCCGCCGTTCCTGCTGGCGCGGCGGATGTCGACACTGGATCACCTGACCAAGGGGCGGATTGGCTGGAACATCGTCACCGGGTATCTCGACAGCGCCGCCCGCAGCATGGGTTTCGACAAACTCCCCGAGCACGATGCGCGCTATGATGCGGCGGAGGAGTATCTCGAAATCCTCTACAAGCTCTGGGAGGGAAGCTGGGACGACGGCGCGGTGCTTCGCGACAGGGAGCGCGGCATTTTCGCCGACGCGTCCAAGGTGCGCGCTGTCAGCCACCAGGGCAGATATTACCGGATGGAGGGTATCCATCTTGCCGAACCGTCGCCGCAACGCACGCCGCTACTTTTCCAGGCCGGCGCTTCGGCGCGCGGACAGGATTTCGCCGCCCGCCACGCCGAGTGCGTCTTCATCGCCAGTTCGACGCCTCAGGCTGCCCGGCCGATGGTCGATGCGCTGCGCCGCAAGGCTACGGAAGCGGGAAGAAGTGCAGATGCACTACGGGTGCTCAACCTCGTGTCCGTTGTGGTCGGACGCTCAGAGCGTGAAGCGCAGGACAAACTCGAAGACTATCGCCGTCACGCCAGCGTCGAGGCGTCGCTTGCCCATTACTCCGCTTCCACAGGCGTGGACTTCTCGAAATATGGATTGGATAAACCGATCGAGCAGCGATCGACGAATGCTAACCAGTCCGCACTTTCGGCGATCACCGGCCAGTCAGTGAAGCCGGTGACACTGCGTGGTATCATCGACCAGATGGTGCTGGGCAGTCGAATGAAGCCGATCGTCGGCTCGCCGGAAGAGGTCGCCGACCGGCTGCAGGCATGGATCGAGCTAGGCGATATAGATGGGTTCAACCTCGCGCGCACAGTCGCGCCGGAAAGCCTGCGCGATTTCGTCGATCTCGTCGTACCAGTCCTGCAGGAGCGCGGGCACTTTAAGGCCGACTATGCCGACGGACCTCTCAGAAAAAAGCTTTTCGGCGGCAACGGCAGGCTGCCTTTCGAGCACCCTGCCGCACGGTTCCGCTGCTGATCGGTGGTTCAGTCTCGTCACCAGCCGGTCGCAAGCCACTGCATGCCGCAGACGAGCACGATGAGGACGGCAACCTTGGACGCAACTTTTTGCGACGTTGATGTTGATCAGCACCAAACCTGGGATGTGTCTGATATAATGAGGTTAGCAACGCAGTGCGTTAAGGCCATGTGACTGCCCTCGCGGCTCGATGCGTGCGAACCGCCTCGCTGTTGTTTCACGATCGTCGCGAGATCGGGGTACGCGCCCAAGCTCGTCGTCTAAACCAAGGAAGCCAAGCTCCTTCGCTTGAGCGCAGCCATAGCGGTGTCGCTTCTGTCACGCGGGCGTGGCAACCCGATTTCCACGACGTCCCGAATGCGGCCTGGGTTGGGCTCCATGACAAGAACGCGATCTGCTAGATACAGAGCCTCTTCGACGTCGTGCGTGACAATGACGATTGAAACCTTGTTCTTCTCCCAGATTGACAGAAGTTCGTCCTGAAGCCGCATCCTCAGGATCGAATCAAGAGCTGCAAATGGTTCGTCCATCAGAAGGATTTCGGGTTCCTGGGCCAACGCACGGGCAATTGCTGCACGCTGCGCCATTCCGCCAGATAAATGGCGCGGATACGCTTTGGCGTAATCAGTCAAACCAACAAGCCGAAGATAGTGTCTCGTCCTATCCCGCCGGTCCGCAGTCGAAAGGCTGGTGTTGTCGAAAGCCAAAGCCACATTTCCTTCAACAGTCAGCCATGGATAAAGGCGATGGTCTTGAAACACCATGCCAACCTTGGACAAGGAAGGCCTGTTCTCACCGCCCCACGATATACTGCCGCGGTAATCGCTATCGAGGCCCACCACGAGACGCAGAAGCGTGGACTTGCCACATCCGGATGCGCCAACGATCGCGACGATCTCGTTGTGTTCGACTCGCAGATTGATGTCCTTGAGGACCGGTCGCTTTGCGCCCTCCAAGATGTAGCTTTTGCTTACGTGCTCGAGTGCGAGGGCGTTCATCAGGCTTCCTGGCTCCATGGTGAAATTTTGGCGGTGACGAACCGGACCGCCGCAGAGAGCGCGACACCCCCACAGGCGAGCGTAAATACGCCAACGATGACGATGTCCATCCTGAACTGATCGCGCGCGCTGGCGATGTAGCTTCCGAGCCCACGGCCATTCCCGATCGCATACTCCGCACCGATTGTTCCGATCCATGCCGAGAGGACTGCAATCTGCAGCCCGACATAGATGCTCGGCAGCGCAGCAGGGAGGTAAAGCTTGCGAACGCGGGTCCAAGGTCGGAGGCCCAGTGTCTGTGCCGCTTCGATGAGGGGCAAGGGAGCCTGCCTGACACCTTGCTCAGTGGCCAGAAACAATGGGAAGAACGTCGACAAAGCGGTGAAGACCAGCTTTGTGCTCTCGCCATTTCCGAACCATGCCGTGAGCAGCGGTATCCACGCAAACAGGGCGACCTGTCTGACTGTATGGACAGTCGGCGCGAGGCCTAGAGTGGCGATCCTATGCATTCCAGCAAGATAGCCCAGAACCAGACCAATAAAGCCGCCAAGGACTCCTCCCATGATGACACGGGCGACGCTCGCCAGCAGGGCCATCCAAAGTTCTCGACCGGAGGCATCGACGAATGGGGTAACAACGACTTCGAGGGGGCTAACCGCCATGGGGCCGGATAGAATCCCGGCCGCTGAAGCAGCGGACCAGATGAGCGCCACCGCCAAGGGCAGAACCGCGCCTCGAGGAAATCCGGTGATCCGAAGTGAACGGTCAGCCATGAGCGCCACTCCCTCGACGAACGAGGACTTCGGCGCGCTTCAGAAGGAGGTCCAACACGAAGCCAACTACCCCGACGACGATCATGCCGACAATGACGATATCAAGCTGAAACAGAGTTCTTCCCCAGACCATCATGTAGCCGAGCCCGTCGGTTCCAGCGAGCATCTCCACGACGATCAAAGACACGAAAGCCTGGCTAAGCGAAAGCCGGACACCGCTGGCAATGAAAGGCGCCATCGCCGGGATAGTTAGCTTGAAGAACCGGGTGCTCGGCCGAAGACGCAGCACATCTGCAACTTCGGCCAGGCCCCTGGGCACATTTCTGGCGCCCGCAGCCGTGCTGATTGCCATCGGAACGAAACAGGCCTTTGCAAGGATGACGATCTTCAGGCTTTCCTCGATGCCGAGAAGAAGGATCAACATCGGCAGCCACCCCAGCGAAGGAATCGCAGCCAATGCCCTGAAGGTCGGTCCGAGATAGGCGTCCGCTGTCTTTGACTTTCCGATGAGCAGACCGAAAAGGAAACCGAGGGATGCCCCAATCAGGAAGCCCTCGGCGATGCGGCGGAAGCTGACCGCAGCGGCCGCAAGGATATCGCCGCTGGCGACCAGATCGAGGAGGGTCTGAAAAACCCAGTCCGGCTGGGGCAAGACTTGCGCGGACACCCAGCCCTGGCTGGAGGCTGCCCACCAGAGAGTGAGCAGCCCTGCGGGCAGTATGACAACGAGTACGGCGCTGACGAAGACCGATTTGAGCCTTGCGAGGCGCAAGTCCGGTACGCTGCGAGCAACGCGAACATCTTCTTCAGCACCGAACGTTGCCATCGATGTTCCGATCAGTTCTGAAGCGCGCCTGTGGCGGAGCGATCCGGCCAGAGCGTTTCGAGCTTGAGCGACTTCACGGCATTGTCGACGTAGGTACGGTCAACCCATGCATCGAGATCGACATCGCGACGGATCAGCTTTTGCTCGCGGTCGAAAGCGATGCCGCTCTTGTACCGGGACGTGAAGAAATCATCGAGGCGCGGATTGTATTTCTGGCCCAGCGAACTTCCGGCATTCGACTTGGCTATCACCTCGATCGGCGATCCGGCGCGTGACCAGATCTTGAATGCCTCGTCCCGGTTCTTGTCGTCTGCGAGCCACTGAGCCGCCTTGACAAAGCCCGTCACGACCTTCTGCGTGGCTTCCGGATATGCCTTTCGAAACTTGTCGGTGACGAGGAACGCGCCGAAGCCATCGCCGGAAGCTCCGGTGTCCGAGGACTTGTAGAAGATATTGGCGACGCCCTTGGCCTCAAGCGGCAGCAGGAAGTCTGCGCCGAAGACGGCGTCGACGCTCTTGGCCGCGATGGCCGCAAGCTGATCGGCATTTTTGAGATCGACGATGGTGATGTCCTTCTCGGACACCCCGGCGTTCTTCAGGGCGGTGATGAGGCCCCAATGAATGATGGTCGCCTTCTGGATGGCAACCTTCTTGCCCTTGAGATCCGCGATCGACTTGATGTCGAGATCCGGACGCGCTGCTCCGAAGATCGTCGTGCCACCATAAGAGGCCAGGATCACCGTATCCAGCCCATTGGCCTTGCCGATGATATTAGGAACCGCACCATACGAGGCGAAGTCGAGCTGGCCGTTCGAGAGCGCCTCGTTGATGGCGGGACCGGTCCCGGTAAAGTAGGTGAACTCGACCTTTGTGGGGGTACCCTTGAATTCGTCCGCGATGAACCCCTTGGCGTCCGCGATGGCCTGCAGCCCCACACCGAAGGGTGTTCCAAATCCGAAGCCGACGTCGCCGAAGCGAATGGTCGCGGGGGCATCTTCAGCCTTAGCCGCCGCCGCGCCCAAGGCGACGGTCGCTGCCAGCAGGAGGGTCGATAGAAGTCGTCTCATTGGTCTCTCCAGTTATGGGGTGATGGTTCCGGTCTCGAAGATCCGGTAGCTCATGTCGCCTGCGGTCCCCCGCGGCTTTGCGTTCTTCCAACCCATCTCGCGACGGAAGCTTCCCATGACGCCTTTCGCGACCAGGTCGGCTTCCGTCGAGCCCTCGATAGATTCCGAAAGCGGCGACACGTACAGGGCGTCCGTCGGGCAGAAGAGTTCGCATAGAAAGCAGGTCTGACAGTCGGATTGCCGGGCAATGACGGGAGCGCCATCCGGTACGGCGTCGAAGACGTTATCCGGGCACGCGTCGACACAGAGGTCGCACTTTACGCAGCGATCCTCGCTGACGATCTCGATCATGATGCTGCACTCATTTGCTGTTGGGGTTGGAAAGAAGCCCAGGTGTCGTCGGTCCCACCGGAATCGATCGATCGTGCGAGCAGCGGATTGAGATCGGGAAAATCCGTCCGGCGTTGAAGGCCTCTGCTTTCCTTCCGCAGCAGCGCGCTCTCGGTGGCCCAGCGCGATGTCGCGATCAGTGCCTCGACCTCCCGGACTTTGGCACGATCTGCCGACCGCCAAGACACGTCGTTCCAGAGAGCCGACAGGGTGCCGGACGCCTTTGAAAGGCTCTCCTGACTCCTGAAGTAGCCGCCGTCCAGCGGCAGGATCTGTTCCTTGGTCTGGGTAATCACAGAGTGCAGATCGGCACGGTTCTGTGTCGAGGGCGGTGCTTCACGCTGGATGGCCGAGCGAACCTCTCTCGTTTTCCAGTTCGCTCCGAGCGCGCGTACGCAGCTCGCAGCGTCCTCACCAGCCCATGAGCCTGTCGCGATAGCCCAGCTCGAATTCGGTCCGCCGCCGCCCGTCGACGCTCCCGACATGCCTTGCCGCGTGGCGGCGTCTCCGGCCGCAAAGAGTCCGGGCACCGTGGTCGTGGACCGCTCGTCTATCTTGAGACCACCCGTTCCACGAACGGTGCCCTCATGCCGGAGGGTGATAGGGAACCGCTCCTTGAATGGATCGATGCCCATGCGGTCGAAAGGAACGAAAATGTTCGGCTGACCCCGACGAAATCCCTCCTGGAGACGTGGCGATGCCTTGTCTAGGATGGCATAGACCGGGCCGCGAATGAGTTCGCTCGCCACTACGCTTTGCCGATCACCCGGCGAGGTCAGGACGTTGCCCTGCTCGTCGCTAAACGTGCCCCAGAAATAGACGACGCCTTTGGTCACGCTCGAATACGCTGGCGAAATACCGTACTGCGCAGAGAATTCCATTCCGGAGAGAACTGCTCCAGCCTCGGCCGCAATCAGATAGCCGTCGCCAGTGAGATTGTTGGTGCCAAGTGCTCCGCTGAGAAACGCACATCCACCCGTCGCGATGACGACGGCACCCGAACGAATTTCCAATCTCTCGCCAGTCCGTCGGAACCGGGCGATTGCACCCGCCACGGCACCATCCGACACAAGGAGCTCTTCCACGGGACAGTGATCAATGACCTTCACCCGCGCCTTGATCAGCTTCTGACGCATGAAACGGAGGTAGTCGGGACCGCGGAGCATGCCACGATAGGGGCGTCCGTCTTCATAGCTTGGAAAGTCGTAGCCCCACTCGGCAAGCAGATCGAGGTTTTCGAGCGTCCGATCAAGGACACGCTCCACGCGCTCGGCCTCGGTGAAACCGTGTCCCAACCGAACCCGCTGACCAACGGTGGCTGCACGTTCGGCTGTGCCGCGCTGCGTGTAGATAGTCGTGGTGTTGCCAGCCGCGGTCGCGCCGCTGGTGCCCACGTAGCCCTTGTCGATCAGGAGGACCTTGGCACCACTTGCCGCCGCATTCCAGGCTGCCCAGCAACCTGCGGGTCCGCCGCCGACAACGAGGACGTCGATATCAATTCTGCCTGCTGTTTCGCTCATGGTCCCTCGCGGCTTAATAATAGACTATAAGATTGGTAGACTTAATCGAGGTAGGTGTTGCCAGCGTCGCCGCAATTTTGGGAAAACAATTCCAGCTGGGCTTGTTTGGCGAACGAGGGACATCAGCAAATTGGGCCGCAGATCAGGCAAACGGGGCAACGTTGAATTGCGGGCAAGTTTGGGGGTGCCAGAGAGCTAGGTGTCTAAGCCAGGAGCGCTGTGGCCGTTGCGTCGATCTCTTCCGTATCGCTCATCCCAAGCAGCAGACAGACGGTGACCAGCTTTTCGTAACGTTCGGCTTCCTGGCGTTCCCAAACCGCACGCTCCCCACGCAAGCGCTCGGCGGCACGCAGAGTGTCTATAATCTTTCGGCAGCGCTTGATTGTGAGCATCGCATCATCCTCTAGGGCGCACCCCGAGCGGTAGGGTACGCCCCGAACTCCTGCGCCTAATTGGACTGTTTCTGATCTACGTCCTTGTAGGCGGCATCCAGGAAGCTGGTGTCGATCCACTTGTCGTAATCGACCGACCCTTTTAGAAGCTTGGCGTCAGCCATGAACTGCTCTTCGCTCTTCAAGGACGCAAGTGCCTCCGGAGTGATCTTAGGATCCTGGTAGAAGACATTTTCTTTGTAGTTTTTCCGCACAGATTTCTCCGACGATTTGGTCTCATCGACAAAAATCTTGATCGTTTCTTCGGGATGAGCATCAGCCCAGCGCGCGGTTTCGATATCGACCTTCAGCAGGCGCTTGACGAGGTCAGGATACTTGCGAACGAATTCGCCATTCGCCGATATCAGAAACGGTGCCGACCATTCCGGATGCGAAGAGGCATCAAGGATAACGCGGGCCTGGCCGGTTTCGACTAGCTTGGCGGCGACATCACCGCTTTCTACGACGGCATCGACGTCACCGCGTACCAGCGCCGGGCCCGAAGCGTCGAAGGCAAGGTTGAGCGATTCCACATCATTGAGCGAGAGACCGGCAGACTTCAGGGCCTTGGCGAAAGTTGAGTGACGTACCGTCCCGGTTAAGTAGGCTACCTTTTTGCCTTTCAGGTCCTGCAGCGTCTTGATCTGTGAATCCGACTTGACGATGATGGCGGAGCCGTTCTCCTTGACGAAGCTGGAAAGGCCGATCGCCTTGACGTCAGCACCGGCTGCCGCAACGCGCAATGCCGGGTTATTACCCGTGTAGATGAATTCGACTGCGCCCGTGGCGAGCGCCGTCGTCGCCTCAGAGCCGCCATTGGTAAAGGCAATAAATTCGACCTTGATGCCGTCCTTCTCGAATTCCTTGGCGACCGTTCCGTTGTGCCGTTCGAGGATGAATTTCAGGTGGCCGGGCGCTGTGCTGCCGATGCGGATCACGCTCGGCTTGTCTTCTGCAAAGGCCGGCGATGCCAGAGTGACGCTGCCGAAGGCGAGTGCTGCAAGGCCGCCGAGCACGGCACGGCGCAGGATGGATGGATTGAGAGCGGTCATTTTGTGTCCCCATTGAAACCAGGTTGAAAGCGGATGCGTATTCAGGCATGCGAGATGTCGGAACTGCCCTTCCAGGCGGTGGCCCAGCGTTCGAACCAGACGAGCAGATAGTTCACCAGGAGGCCGATCGCGGTCATCGTGATGATCCCGGCATACATGTCGGCGGTCTCCATCATCAGCTGCGACTGTTGGATCAGGAACCCAAGACCAGATTTCGCCGCCAGCATCTCTGCGCCGATCACGGCGAAGATCGAGGATTTTACGGCAAGCCGCATGCCGGAGACGATCGACGGGATGCTGGCCGGCAAAATGACCTTGCGGAACATGTCGATATCCGACGTACCCATGGAGCGTGCCGCCTTCAGAAGCAGGGGATCGACGGATTTGACGCCCGAGATCGTGTTGATCAGCAGAAAGAAGATAGACGAGTAGAAGGTGATCGCGATCTTCGATGCCTCGCCGATACCGAGCAGTAGAATGAAGACGGGCAGCAGAGCGAATTGCGAGGTGTTACGCAACGTCTGCACCAGCAAATCTGAGATCTTTTCGAACAGTGTATAGCGGCCCATCAAGAAGCCGAGCGGTACCGCGACAACAACTGCGAGAACGAAACCGATGGCTGCACGCTGGAGACTGATGCCGATATTGGCGGTCAGCGTTCCGTCGAGCAGCATCGCATACCAAGCCTCGCAGACCTCGCTCAGCGGTGGAAAGAAGATCCGGTTCAGCCAGCCGAGGCGCGGCGCGATCTCCCACAGGGCAAGGAAGACCACCATCAGCGGTAATCCATAGATGAACGTACCGAATTCCAGGCGCCGCCGGACTTTCGGCGCTCGCTTCGTGTTGCTGCCGGATGTAAGGCGCGCACCGAACGCGGTCTTGTCTGTTACATAGGCCATCAGCGTTCGTCCCTTCAGTGAGCATAGGCGGGCGAAAGCGCCCAGTCTTTTTGTGCCTTGTTGACCTCATCGCGCAGCGCCTCCCAGACGCGGCCGCGATGCGCATTGAACTCCGAACTTGCGCGTATATCGCCGTCGCGCGGACGGGGCAGGTCGATGTCGATGATCTCCTTGACCGTCCCGGGACGCGCGGTCATGACGACGATCCGGTCGGCGAGGTAGATGGCCTCGTCGATGGAATGGGTGACGAAGACAACCGTTGTGTTGATCTTCTCCCAGATGCGCAGAAGCTCCGTCTGCAGGATCTCGCGAGTTTGCGCGTCGAGTGCGGCGAATGGCTCGTCCATCAAGAGCACCTCGGGGTCGGTCGCGAGCGCCCTGGCAATTGCGACGCGCTGCTGCATGCCGCCCGAGAGCTGGTTCGGGTAGCGATCCTCGAAACCTGAAAGACCGAATAGCGACAAGAAATAGCGCGCCTTTTCGGTCCGCTCTCTCTTCGCAACGCCGTGCACTTCCAGCGCATATTCGATGTTGGAGAGCGCGGTACGCCAAGGAAACAGCGCATATTGCTGGAAAACGTAGCCGGTCTTCGGATCCGGCTTGACGATCCGCTTGCCGTCGATGCTGACGATGCCGTCGGAGGCGTCCGTCAATCCTCCGATGATGTCGAGCAGTACCGATTTGCCGCTGCCGCTCGGGCCGACCAGCGTAATGAACTCACCCTTCCGGATAGCAAGATCGACACCGTTGAGGACGGTGACGTGTTCGGAAGGCCGACCGTCGATCAGCACCGACTGGCCGGGCTTGAGCTGAAAGGTCTTGTGCACGTCGGTGACGGTGATGCGGTCCATGCGGTTCTCCAATTTCAGACTTGCGCGACGCGGATGCGGTGGGTCGGATCGAGTTCCGATCCACCCGGCTTGCCGCGCTTCCACCCGAGCGCGCGGGAATAGCTTCCGAAGAGGTTTCGCTCTTCGGCTTCAGCCGCGCCTATCGCAAGCGGGCCGTCGGCGCGCTCGGCGACATAGAGAGCGTCGGTCGGGCAATAGATTTCACAGAGGAAACAGGTCTGGCAGTCATCTTGCCGGGCGATGGCAGGAACGCCGTCGGTTGCATCGAAGACATTGGCCGGGCAAACTTTCACGCAGATATCGCACTCCACGCAGCGGCTTTCCGAAACGATCTCGATCATGACGCGATCTCCTGGCGGCTGTCCGCGGCGGCGGACACGCTGACTTCGTCGACGCCACGCAACGTGATCGGATGTGCGAAAGCCGCAACGCTGTCTTTGCAATCGCTGCGGCGATGCATGCCGCGGCTCTCCTTGCGGGCGAGTGCCGCCGTCACCGACCAGCGGCCGGAAGCCGCGATTGCGGCCGCCTCGCGCGCCTTCAGGCGATCGAGACCGGAGGCCGAAAGGTGGTTCCTGACGTCGCTCCAGATAGCATCGAGCTTCTCGCTGCTGGCCTGCAGCCGTCCGCCTTCTCGGAAATAGTTCTTCTCCAGCGGCGTCACTTCTTCACGCACGCTGTCGATGACGTCCTTCGGCGTAAGCGATGCCTTCGATGTCGATCCCGGGCGCAGGCCGGCCTGGCCGAGCGGGGTGGAATTGGTTCTGAAGGCCTTGTCGCCACGGCGCTTGGCATGCGAAGCAGCGCCGTGGCCGGACCACCAGCCGCTGGCGATTGCCCATGAGGAGTTCGGCCCACCACCGCCTGACGTCGCGCCGGCGACCTGCTCGCGGCTTGCGGCATCCCCGGCGACGTAGAGACCGGCGACATCGGTAGCGCAATCGGGTGCGGCGATACGGATGCCGCCAGTGCCGCGAACCGTGCCCTCGGCGCGGAAGGTGGCGCGGAACATGCCGCGGAAGGGATCGATGGGTGTCCTGTCATAGGGCAGAAAACAGTTCGGCTGGCCGCGGCGCAGCCAATCCTGCAGCGCCGGCTCCGCCTGATCGAGTATCGCGTAGACAGGGGCTTCGATCATGGCCTTGGCGATTTCCTTCTCGCGCTCGCCGATGCCGTTCCGCAGATGGTTGCCATCGCTATCGAGAATGGGCGTGCCATCCTCACGAAAGAACGAGGCCCAGCGGAACGGCAGTCCCTTGTTGAGGGAAGAGCCGAAGGGGGCCAGCGTATATTTGCCGGTGAACTCCATTCCAGAGAGGCTCGCGCCGGCCTCGGCCGCCATCAGAAGGCCGTCGCCGGTTAGAGCCGCAGCCCCCATAATGCGCTCATGAAAGGCGCAGCCGCCCGTCGCCAGCACGACAGCGCCGGCATCGACGCGCCAGTCACGGTTGCGCTGACGGTCCATGCCCGCAGCACCCGTAACCGCTTCGCCGTCGAAATAGAGTTCGAGGGCGGGGTGGTGATCGAGAACGGTGATGCCGGCTTTGAGGACGCGGCGGCGCATGAAGGCCATGTAATCGGGCCCGCGGAGATTGGCGATGTAGAGCTTGCCGTCTTCGTCGTCGGGAAAGGGATAGCCCCATTCTGCCAGTTTCAGCAGGTTTTCATAGGCCTGGTCGACAGTGCGCAGCATCCAGCGCTGATCGGCAAGATTGCCAGTGCGCTGCCAGCGCCGCTCGACGATCTGCGCCCGGTTTTCACCTGGCGGCACCAGCCAGGTGCCGGTGTTCGACGGTGCGGTGGCGCCGCTGGTGCCGAGATAACCCTTGTCGGCCAACACGACTCGCGCGCCGTTCTGCGCTGCAGACAGCGCGGCCCATGCGCCGGCGGGACCCCCTCCCAGCACGAGCACATCTGCTTGCAAGTGTAGAGGCTCTCCGCCTGCAAGGACTTTTCGTTGAAGTGACATGGGATTTCCAGAAACTCAGTTCGACTGGGCGGGCGAGACCGCTGCGATCCAGTTACGCGGCGCTTGAAAACCAGGATGGTTCGTTTCCTAGAGTCCACTTGATGTTGCACCCGATCGACGGTGTCTGTTCGGCTGCGGGCTCCCGTCCGGCAAGAACGGCATCCGCTGCAGCTCGCAGGTCCCTGCCGGTCGGTGTCTTACCATTGCCCGGACGCGCATCATCGAATTGGCCGTGGTACACGAGCTTACGGCTTCCATCGAAAAGGAAAAGGTCTGGCGTGCATGCAGCGCCATAGGCCTTGGCGACAGCCTGCTTTTCATCCTTCAGGTAAGGGAAGGAGTAGCCGATCGCTTCGACTTCGCGGCCGATGGCTTCAACGCTCTCCTCGGGGTGGGCCTCGGAGTCGTTACTGTTGATGGCAATGACTTGAAGACCACTAGCGCCATACTGGCGTGCAAAGGATGAGAATTCGTCGCGGATGAGCTGCACGAAAGGACAGCGGTTGGAGATAAACGCCACGAGTAGTGCTGGGGCAGCATCAAAGTCGGACAGCTTATGCAAAGCGCCGCTCGCATCGGTCAGGGAAAAATCCGCCGCTTCCGTGCCGTTAGCGATTGAGTTTGAAGTCGTCTTTGGCATAAGGCCCTCCTTTTGACGAGGCTTAATAATCGACCAAAATCATAGATATTAAAGAAAATAAAATTGCTTCCTGATCGATTGATTAAAATTAACGTCCTGCCGGGTGAGGCGTCGCAGCAAAACCGTCGGTTACTGACTGCGTTTGGCTGCTTACTGCGGACACCCGGCTTTCGGATTGACTGACAAGTCGCCACACATCTCTCAGGAGGGAAAAAACAGGGCAACGTCGAGGATATCGCGGCGACCCACGCTCAGCTTAAAGCCCCAGTCCCTGAGTCGCCGAACGCCAAAAGAGCAGGCATCAAAAAGTGACTTGCATAATGATAGTAACATCCCACATATGTCTCGGCATGCATCGTGCCGTGGCCGATTACGACTGAACGTCTCCCCAGACTGATCGGCGACCGACCATGCATTTGTTCCGCGTTGTGTAGCTCTCCCCCCGGCTAGGGGGGACCACAGAATTTGAGGAAGAAGATGGACAGGATCGTCGTCACCGGCATGGGGCTGGTTTCACCGCTAGGTGTAGGCCTGGAGACGTCGTGGAGCCGCTTGCTGGAAGGTCGGTCAGGCGTACGCGCGCTCGACGAATCCATAGTGGCCGATATCGGGTGTAAGATAGCCGGAGTCGTACCGGACATTACGCAGGATCCCGAGGGCGGCTTTGACCCTGATCTGTTCGTCGCGCAAAAAGACCAAAAGAAAATGGACCGCTTCATTCAATTCGCGATGGCTGCTGCGCAAGAGGCTATCACGCAATCAGGATGGCAGCCGACAACAGCTGAAGAGCTGGAGCGTACCGCCACGGTCATCGCGTCTGGCGTGGGCGGCTTTCCGGCGATCGCAGAGGCGGTCAGAATTACCGAAACGCGAGGAGCGCGTCGGCTTTCGCCTTTCACAGTCCCCTCGTTCCTGGTGAATCTGGCGGCTGGTCAAATAAGCATCAAGTACGGTTACAAGGGTCCGCTCGGTGCCCCTGTCACGGCGTGCGCGGCTAGCGTGCAAGCAATAGGCGATGCCGCGCGCCTCATCCGCTCGGGAGAAGCTGATGTGGTAGTTTGCGGTGGTGCAGAGGCGTGTATCGATAAAGTAAGTTTGGGAGGATTTGCGGCGGCGCGCGCTCTTTCTACCAGCTTTAACGACAATCCCGATCATGCTTCGCGTCCGTTTGATGCACGGCGTGATGGATTTGTCATGGGTGAGGGTGCGGGCATTCTTGTTCTCGAGAGCCTCGACCACGCCCTGAGGCGGGGCGCAACGCCTCTTGCTGAATTGGTTGGCTATGGTACGACCGGCGACGCCTACCATATGACATCAGGGCCTGAAGACGGTGACGGTGCTCGCCGGGCAATGGAGATCGCAATCCGTCAGGCTGGCATCAGTCCATCCGATATAGCTCATCTAAATGCTCACGCCACATCGACCCCCGTTGGTGATCGTGGTGAGCTCGCTGCTATTCGAGCTGTCTTCGGCGGCAATCGAAGTATCACTGTGAGTGCTACCAAATCCGCCACAGGCCATCTCCTCGGCGCTGCCGGCGGCATGGAGGCTATCTTTACCATTCTCGCGCTGCGCGACCAAATAGCGCCGCCAACTAGAAATTTCAGCGAACCAGATCAGGCAGCCGAAGGGATCGACATTGTTGGATCGGCTCCCCGTTCGATGTCGTTCGAATATGCGATCACCAATGGCTTCGGGTTTGGCGGAGTGAACGCAAGCGCGATCTTCAAACGGGTGGCTTGAAAGCGCAGATTCTAAAAGAACTACGAGCCTCTGGTTCAATGCGAGCCGGAGGCAATACAAATTGAGATGAGCTGCCGGTGTCAGTCAAAGCAAATACAGGGCCCGAAGATCTAGGGGATCTATCAGGAAACGAAACGAACTGGCCGTTGGAACATAGAGACGTCCTGGCCTGGCTGGTCTCCCAAAAAAGCGACGACCAGTTCATCGACGTTGTCTTTGCGGAAATGTGTGAACGGTTAGTGAGAGCCGGAGTACCCGTGGCTCGCGGGGCGCTGTTCTTCGATGCCCACAATCCGCAATGGCTTGGCGCGCGAATTCTCTGGCAAAACGGTCGCCCCGGCGCCGATTTTAGGACATTCGACTACGGCGTAGAGGATCGCCCCGATTATCAGAATAGTCCGATGTTTGAGGTCGGCAATGGTGTTGGAGAGGTCCGGCAGCTGCTTCATGAAGGCGTCGCCACTGCAAAGCGCTATCCGATCTATGATGAGCTGGCTGACGGTCTCTACACCGACTACGTTGCTTGGCCGCTAAATCACACTCGAGGGAAACGGCATGCTGTCACCTTCGCTACAAAGGTGACAGGCGGCTTCAAACCCGAGGATCTTGAGTACCTCCGGGACCTTTTGCCCGTGTTGGCTCTTGTGAGCGAAATCCGGTTGAAAAACCGGTTGGCGCGGACACTGTTGGAAACATACGTGGGGCCGCACGCTAGTGAACCCATACTTGCCGGAGCGACGACACGCGGAAGCGGCTTCACCGTTACCGCGGCCGTGATGATCTGTGACCTGCGGGACTTCACGGCAATCTCGGACACGCTACCTCGCGATGACGTTATCAATCTCCTTAACAGCTACTTCGATGTGCTGGCGGAGCCCATCACTTTGAACGGAGGCGAAATACTCAAGTTCATGGGGGACGGATTGCTCGCGATCTACAAGCTAAGCGACCCCAATGCGGCGGCAAACCTATTATCGACAATCAACCAAGTGCACCTGGCGTTGGAAGCGCTCAACTCGCAAAACGAGAAGGCTCAGTTGCCCCTGCTCCGACACGGCATCGGCGTGCACCTGGGTGATGTCATGTACGGCAATATTGGCGCAAGGGGACGGCTAGACTTCACGGCGATCGGTCCGGCGGTCAACGTTGCCTCGCGTCTTGAGACACTCACGAAAGACCTCAAGCGTTCAGTTCTGCTTTCCAGTGCGTTTGCCAAGTTCGCCGGTCAGGCAGAACTGCTCGAACCATTAGGTACGTTTATTTTGCGCGGGCTGAAGGATCCGATCGACGTCTTTGCTTTGAAGGGTTCCTAGCGACTGTGAATGGCTCGCGTGCGCGCGACCTGCACGGGGCTCAGCCCAACACAGGGCGTCCCATCTGTTGTTAATCTAAAGTCTTTGGTCAACTAGAAGTACCTGATGATGACTCATAAACGCGTGTACACTTTCAGCTTGACTGGTGAAATTGGCTGGAAATCGCTAAACATAAGAGAGGCGAATAGTTTCGATGCAAATTTGAGAGCGATCGGCATAACCAATCGCCAGTTAGCACTGCTATTCGCGTTAGAGCGAAATAAGGATGCGACCATCGCGGAGATAGCTCGCGAGCTCGCGTTGGATCGGGCGACCGTGAAACGTCATCTAACGCCGATGATAAGCTCACTCGTCGTTGAGGCTGCGCCCCCTTCGAGAGGAAGGGACACGGCCTTTACTTTAACCCAGGCGGGCTCACGGCGTTTACAAACTGGCATGAAGATTTGGAAGTCTGGGGCGCGGGCTTGGAGGGCAGCGGCAGAAAATGCTAAGGCCTCACCCACAGGGACTGCGGCTGAATGACGCGAGCTGCTTGTGAGCCGGATCATGACCGATCCTCAACGCCATGTCGCCCTTCGGTATTACCTCATCGACATGCCGCACGGGGCGTTACTGATTGCAAAGGCGTTTGGTGCGAGCTGGGTCTCGAACAGTACCAAATGCGCACCGCCCAACCTCTGCCGAATCTTCGCAAGGCAGCCTCCGTGATCGTCTTGTTTCTCGTGATAGTGTGCGAAACCGTGGCGCTATCTAAGCTGCGGACATCATCGCTGGAATCTTCGTACTCAACGCTGTCTTCAGGATTTCGCGCTCAAATGGCATGGAGCTTCGCAGGGAAGTGAGGGCCGATCGAAGACGGACACTTGTAATAGGTTGCGGCGCGTTAGCTAACGAGATCTTGGATGTAGTCCATCTCAATGGATGGGCCAATATGGAGGTCACGTGTTTGCCGGCGGAATGGCATATGACGCCTCACCGCATCCCAGATGGAGTGCGGCGAAAAATCCGCGAAAACCGTCCGTTCTTTGATGATATCTATTGTTTGTTTGGGGACTGTGGCACCGGGGGTGAGCTCGATGCCGTCCTGATGGAAGAGGATGTCGAGCGCATTAGCGGACATCACTGTTTTGCTTTCTACACGGGAGCTTTCAACTTCGGCACCTTGCAGAAAAACGAGCCGGCCACGTTCTATTTGACTGACTTCTTTGTAAGGCATTTCGAGCGTTTCACGCTGCGTCACCTGGGTTTATATACAAGCCCCGAACTGCTCTCAGACTATTTCGGCAACTTCCGACGTGTTGTCTACCTAGCCCAATCTCGCGATCGGGACCTGGGAGAGCAAGCTAAGTTAGCTGCGGCCCGATTGGGACTGCCGCTGGAAGTCGTATTCACGGGACTGGAAAACATCTCCGGCGCACTGGCATCCTGGCGCATCAGTCGGTGAATGGCCGCCTATGTGGCTGAGGTTGGCTCGGGCGCTCGCGTCCGGCCTCAGGCCCGCCCCGCTACGTCCAGCCGCATCTGCTTCCGAAGTATACGATCCAACACGGATTCCGGGAGTAGCTTCCGTGCGACGTTGAGCTGGCGAGCCACGCCGCCTGCGGGGTACCTGAGACGGGGATATGGTGCCATCGCGGCCTTGACCACCACGCGAGCGACTGTCGCTGGGCTATCCGCTTTTTCGAGTACGTCTGCGATAAGCTTATCCGCGTTAGCTCGTGCGTGCGCGAACTGTTCCTTCGGTTCGTCCGGTCGAAGCATGTTCGTATCAAATGAGGTCTGTGTATACGCTGGCTCGATTAGAATAACACGCACTCCCGATCCTCGAACCTCGTGATCCAACGAAGCGCTATATGCTTCAAGCGCGTGCTTTGAGGCCGCATAAGATGCCGAGAATGGCGCAGGGATAAATCCGAGAACCGAACTGATGTTGACAATACGCCCATCTTTGCGCGCTCTCATGCCCGGAAGTACGGCCTTCATCATCCTGAGGGCCCCGAACACGTTCACCTCGAAGAGATCCTGATGCTGGCCTATTGAGGAATCTTCGAGCGCACCAAGCATTCCAATCCCGGCATTGTTGACCAATAAGTCAATTCTGCCGGCTACCTTTGTGACGAAACTGACAGCATCGGCGACGGATTCGTCAGAGGTCACGTCGCACGTTACCGAGCTTACGTCCCCGAGTTCTTTTAACTCTTTCCCACGCGTGGTTCCGAATACGCGATAGCCCTTTGCGGCCAGCGCCAGCGCTGTGGCTTTCCCAATTCCACTTGATGCGCCCGTTACCATGGCGACCGGTTGTCTGCTATTCATCACATCACTCCTCATTGAATTACGACCATAATTGCATATTATGATCGTAATTCAATAGAAATGTGATATGTCTCTATTCATGCGATATAAAAAAGATCAAAAAGCCAAATCCCGTACTGAGATCATCTCGGCTGCGAGCCGGCGCTTCCGCACCGACGGAATTGCCGCATCCGGGATCGCCGGGATTATGGAGGACGCCGCAAAGACGAACGGTGCTTTCTACGCTCATTTCGAGTCGAAAGACGATTTGGTCTCTGCAGTCCTCGACGATAGTCTCGAGCGGCAGAAGGAGGACCTTGGCCAGGCTCGTGACAAGGATTCAATCATGGCGGCACTTGAGTCTTACCTTTCGCCCGCCCACCGTGATCATCCCGGCGACGGTTGTCCGTCGGCTGCGCTTCTCCCAGAAATCTCTCGCCTGCCGAGATCTACTCGGTTGATTTATGAGAAGCATCTCAAAGAAATCCTGGACGGTTTAGGTGAGAAGATGGGAGGGGCTGCAAGTGATATGGCATCAGCTATAGCGGTCTTCAGTATGGCAGTAGGTGCAATGCAGTTGGCGAGGGCGGTAACGTCGGAAGATTTTTCCGACCTGCTGTTGGAGTCTGTGAAGGACGCCGCGAGTAAACTTATAGACAATTGAATTTCAGTCTGGATCGGGGACGGTCAATTCGTCGCTCGATGCGATTTTGGTGAGAATGCCGCGCAGTTCGCTGGCGGTCGCGGTGCCAAGCACCTCTTCAAAACGACGCTGAGCATTTTCCCACAAGGGCAGTCCAGTGACAAGTTTGTCCCTTCCAAGGGAAGTGAGATAGAGGCGGCGCTTTCGTCCATCCTCCGTATCCTTCCGTTGTGAGACAAGTCCCTCGCGCTCTAGAGGGAGCATGTTCTGGCCCAATGTTGAACGCTCCATCGCCATCGCCCGAGCCAGTTCTTTCATGGTCGGTGGTTTTGATTGCCGCCTTCCAAGCTCAGCGAGAAGTGAAAACTGTGTTCCCTTGAGGCCGATTGGTGCCAGTGCGGTGTCATATAGATGAGACAACTTTCGGGATGCCATTCGCAACGCGGTGGCATTACACACCCCGCGCGGGGGAATCTCCAGATCATTTTCCAGCATCGCGTATCTCACGGCGACCAGCCCACCGCTCTGGTGGGCCGCATCAGTATCGAGATACATGGCCTTTACGAAGATTTCTAGGCGCTAGTTTAGCTACGAATCTCTCGCCAAGCCCGAAGATAATTGCCACCCCATAGCTTCGCGATCTGCTGTTTAGAGTAGCCTCGGCGAAGTAGCTCGGCTGTCACATTTACCGTCTCGCCGGAATTCATCCACCCGAGAACACCGCCGCTGTGATTGAAGTCCGAAGAAATGCCAACATGATCTATCCCCGCAATATGAACCGTGTGCTCGATGGCATCCACCAGATCTTCGACCGTAGCGGCTGGATCTTCAAGTTGCAGTGCGACGTGGAACTCATGGAGGAATTCTTCGTAGACGTCTTTAGCCCAATCCCTTGTTTCTTCGTCGTTGATACTTAACGCGCTGGAGAGGTCCTTCGGCTCCGCTAGACCGTACTCTCTCCAAAGACCGGATACCTTGGCACGCATCTCGGTGGAAAGGGGCTTCACATACGGCCCGAACGCCACGACTTGAACGACGCCGCCGTTCTTCGCGATTGCCCGGAGTTCGTGGTCCGACAAGTTTCGGTCGACATCGACGATCGCGCGGGGTGCCGAGTGAGAGGCAATTACCGGAGCGCGTGTTTCACTCAGAATATCGCGCAGGCTTTCAGCTGAAACCTGCGACACATCGACGATGACGCCAAGTTCGTTCAAGCGTCTGACAGCCTCGCGGCCAACCTCACTGAGACCGGCTGATTGTAGGCCTTGGCCAATGTAGGGGTAGGGACGAGCGGAATCGGACCAAGCGTTGTTACCAATGAAGTTGAAGCCAAATTGCCGGATCCCGCGAGCGGCCCAATTATCCAGTTGTGACACATCTTCGCCGAACGGAAGAGCATTCTGGAACCCAAGTACGACTGCCAGCTTGCCGCCCCCAGCGATAGAGACGAAATCATCCGGACCCAAAGCAAGACCTACACGTTCGGGAAACCTAGCGAGAAAATTCTCAATAAGCGAAAATTTCTGTTCAGCGACCTCGTACGTGCGCGTCCGCTCTGGTTGCGTAGGCTGCCCCGCACCGGCCGCGACGGTCAGCGCTACGCCGCCAAGTCCGCCGCGCGCTGCTTTCGCGAGGTCAAACTGCGAAACCCCGTCAGTATCCGAGTCTGCTGTGTCGGTAGCGAACGACGGTAGGATGTCGACGTGACTATCAAACACAACAATCTCACGATGCAGCTCTCGTGCTTGCGCGACATAGGCGGAAAAATGGCCTGAAGCTCGGGTCATAACTCAGTTCCTTACTATTGATTCAAGTCTTTGAAATTGAGGCCAGCATAGGAACCGAAACGTAGCTCGTTCTCGAGAGTGGGACGCGACGCGTGCCAATTCAGTTCATCCTCGATGCGGTTTGCGGAAAGCACCTGGTTGATGCTGCCGATAGCCGCGAGTTCGCCTTGTTCGGCTAGTGCCGCAGACAGGGCTACGCTTTCTGCTCTGACGCCGTGCGCGAGCAGATTTGCGACAAGCTCCGCGAAACGAAGCCGGCTTAGCGTTTCACGGGAGGCAACGTTGTACACGCCCTGCGCCTTAGGATTGGAAAGGACGGCAATGTACGCGTCGATGAGATCATCCACGTGGATTGTCGAAAACAGCTTGGATCCGTCGTCGATGTAGAGCGCCCGGCGGTTGCGCGCCGCAAGCGCGATACGCGCGCGGACGATCCCGCCACCATAGCCATAGATTGTCGGCGGTCGCATAATCGCACTCCGAATGCCCTGTACCACAAGCCGTTCCACTTGAGCGTCGTGTTCCAACCGCCAAGCGCGGGATGGCAGAGGTTCATTGACATGCCCTTCCTCAGTACGCGGAACCAGACCAGTGTCGCCATACACGACGGATGCGCTCGTAGAAATGAAAGGTTTCCCGGATCCACGTAACGCTTCGGTGACAGCAAGAATGAAAGACGCGTCCGCTCCACGCATATCGCCTTCGTGTTCGGCCGCGGTGTGAAGCACGGCTTCGCACTCTCGGCCGCAACGACCAATGAGTTCGTCGTCGCGTAGGTCGGCGGGCACCCACTGTACTCGACTCAACTGCGGTAACGGCGGCCGTCCTTCCCGCGGTCGAACGATCGCTATGACTTCATGTCCCAGTGAGACTAGGCGCTGGAGGGCGATCGACCCGACTGCACCCGTCGCGCCAGTTAATAGGATGATCATTGGATGGTCCTGGCTTTAAATTGCGGTACCGATTGGACCGTTCGGAGAAGCAGATGCGTCTTGGTCCAGGCTAGGGCTTTTCGCAGTGTCGTCGAAACGGCCCAGAATGTCGTACCGGCGAGCAGCACCACCACTGACACCGCGGCTAGCCGCGGAGTAATCTCTTGGCGCACGTCATCCCACATGAGGAGCGGCAACGTGCGCGAGGTCCCGGAGCTAAGGAACAGCGAGACGCTAAGGTCATTGAAACCCACCACGAATGCGAAAAGAAAAGCGCTCGCAACGGCCGCAGACAGCAACGGAAGGGTGACCGTCGTAAGAATGGCCACCGGTCGCGCGCCGAGGGACGCGGCGGCGCGGTTAAGTGCAGGGTCAAGCTTCGTCAATGCAGCGCCAATGATGAGCACCGGGAATGGAAGGCCCATCAGGGCGTACGTTCCAATGAAGGCAAGCGGACTGCCAATCAATCCAAGACGAGCAACGATATAGAAGATGGACACGGAAAGAACCATCGGTGAGATCACCAGCGGTGCTGTCCCCATGAGTAACGCCGTTGATCTCAAGCTGCGTGGCAGCGCGTCGAGGTTCAAGACACTAAGTCCGCCGGCGACCGTGGCGATCGCAGCAGCCATTGCTGCGAACTGGATGCTCAGCAATGTTCCGTGCATCCACTCCGGTGTTGCGACGTAAGCTTCAAACCATCGGAAGGAGAACGTGTTGGGTGGAAACGAGAGGTATGATGCGGCGCTGAACGACAGCGGCACTAAGATAACCAAGGGAAGTACTGTCAGAATAACAACAGCCGCTGCCAGCGACCCGACAACCAACCAACGCCAGGGCGCTATCATACGGGCCAACGACCCCAGGGGACGCGCCAGTAGGGATGTTCTGCCGATAACCCGCCGACGGTCTTTTTGCTTCGAAGTCAAATTCCTTGCCAGCGCCGCTATGCCGAGCAGACCCAACGTAAGGACCAGCAAGGCAATCGCCTGCGCCGCCGCGCCGGCCTGATCTCCAAGGCTGTTAACGCGCACCTCTATTGACTGGCTCACAAGATATGCTCCCGGCGGCCCGAGCAATGCGGGTGTCTCAAAGAAGCCGAGGGAGCCTATGAAGACGAGCAATGAAGCCACGCCAATTCCGGGCAATGCTAGCGGTAAAAACACTGTAAAGAATGCCGTTATCGGGTCAGCACCCAATGACTGCGCTGCACGCCGCACCCGCGGGTCGACTCTACGCATGACGCTGTATGCGGGCAGGACGAACAGCGGAAGCTGCACCTGAACCATCGCCGCGAACATACCTGTCTGTGTGTACGCCATCTTAATTGGTCGCTCGATCAATCCGAGCGCAAGGAACGTCTGGTTGAGCAGGCCGCGGTTCCCCAGTATGGCGACCCAGGAATACGATCGTATCAGGCTGCTAACGAACAAGGGTATCGTGAGCGCGAACAGAAGGACAGGTACAAGCCTGCCTTCCATCCTAGACAGAGTATAAGCAGTCGGCACCCCGAGGAGGATGCACAGCGCTGTGACGCCCGCGCTATCCCCGACGGTGGCCAGCAGTATCTTTGGAAAGGTCTCGCCAGCCAATTGCCTGTAGTTGGCAAGACTCCAACCCGTCGGCGTCTGGAGGCTGTCTATGACCGTGGTGATCAACGGCAGCCAAAGAAATGCGATGACGAGGAACGCTGCAGGTACGAGATTAATAGCCCGGCCCTTTGTAGCCGGAGTATCGTTGCCGCTCACTATGATGCTTGCGTTCATCGACGTCATCTAAGTCTCCTGAGCTTTCTTAGGCCTTTTTCAGCCACTGCTCCCATAGCCGGGTTGCCTGGACCTCGTTGGAGACGCCAGGGGATGCTTCGCTGGCCCACCACTCGAAGTTCGTGATAACTAGCTTGTCTTTCACTGCGGGGGAGGTGGGAAGCTTTGCAGACCGCTCAGGACTCAAAAGGTCGTAGGCACGAGCGTTGGTGGGCCCGTAGTCGATGAGCTTAGCAAACTCAGCCTGCCGATCGGCGCGGGTGGCAAACGCGATGAACTTGAGCGCGTTGTCGAGGTTCTTCGCTCCCTTGGGAACAACCCAGTGATCCCAACCTAAAACAGCTTGATCCCAACTGAAGTCGATCGATGCACCGTCGGCTTGTGCTGATGTCACACGACCGTTGTACGCGCTCGCCAGCGCTGCACTCTGATCCACAATCAACTGCACCGGCTCAGCGAAACCTGTCCAGAACTTCGAAATGTTAGGCCGGATTTGGTCAAGGCTCTTGAACGCTCTATCCCAATCGATGGGATAGAGCTTTTCGGGAGCGACGCCGTCAGCAAGAAGCGCGATTTCAAATGTGTGGGCTACAGTAAGTGTTCCACCATCCGCAAGGCTGCGCGGTCCAGGGAACTTCTCGGTGTTCCAAAAGTCGCTCCATGTCGCGGGCTTGGATTCTTTGAATGCGCCATTGTCAAAGGCGACCACGATCGCTCCGAAGAGAGATGGCACGCCGAAACGATCAGCTTTGACAGGATGAAGGTTGTTCAGGTCATCTGCATTGAAATACTTGGTGTCGATTTCCTCAAGCAGACCGGCCCGGCCGAAAGATGGTAGCTGGGATCCAGACAAATCCGCTACGTCCGCAATTGGAGCTCCGGCTTCGATGCTAGCCTTGATCTTCCCAGGAAGCGCATAGGGCACGAGAACTACCTTGATACCAGTTTCTTTTTCAAACGGTTCGAAGTAGGCCGCCTTCTGGGCTGCACCCCACGCACCTCCACCATCAGTGACAGTTACGGTGTTGTCGGCAGCCGCAGCAAAGCGTACCGCCAAGCTGCTGGCCGCAACCCCCACCGCCGTGGTGGCTGTTTTCTGTAAAAGCCGGCGTCGATTCAATTTTCCGTAGATTAGGTTTGTCATCGTGAAGCCCCTCGGCTGAGTGAGTGATCAAGAGTTAAAAAGTGTGGCGTCTTGTTTTGCCCAGGATATCGATACGTCGTCACCGACGGTTCGCTCGGTCCAACCGGCTTCTTTGGCTGTTATCGGTATCGTTCCGCTTGCAAGCAGGTGCACTACTGTTGCTTCTCCCACGTACAACGAAGCGGTCACACGTGCCGCAATGCCAGCGTCGGAACAGTCAGCAATGCGAACGTTCGATGGGTTTATCGTGAGTTCGGCAGTCCCTTCCGATGGTTTCGCCGATTGACTCCATTCCGCTGGGACCCTAAGGCCTCCAGGCATTTCGAACAGCCAGTGCCCCTGTTCCTTCCTTGCCGTGCCCGGAATGATCGTCGAGCCTGCGATGAAGCGAGCGATGAAGGCGGATGCCGGATGGTTGAAGATTTCGCGGGGTGATCCGATTTGTTCGAACCGACCTCTGTTGAGAACGCCGATGCGATCCGCCAACGCCATGGCTTCGCGCTGGTCATGGGTAATGTAAATCACGGTCGTTCCGAGTCGTCGCTGAAGGATTTTAAGTTCCACCTGCAAGTCGTCCCTGAGCGCTTTGTCCAGCGCTGCCATTGGTTCGTCCATCAACAAGACGTCTGGCTCTGCTATCAGAGCCCTAGCAATAGCGACCCGCTGCTGTTGTCCGCCGGAAATCTCGGAAACTGCGGACTGCGAGAGCGCCTCAAGGCGCATCATTCTCAGCATCTCAGCGATCTTTTTGCCTATGGTGCCCCGATCAAGGCGTTTCCGGATAAGCGGGTACGCGAGATTTTCCACCACGTTGAGATGAGGGAAGAGCGCGTAATTCTGAAAGACGACTCCGACATGCCGTGCGTAAGGGGGTAGATCAAGGATGCTTCGTCCACGGACCCTGATGTCACCCTTGGTGGGTTTCTCGAAGCCTGCGATAAGGTTTAAGAGAGTGCTTTTTCCGGATCCGCTAGGCCCAAGGATCGCGAAGAATTCGCCGGCCGAGAGGCTAAAACTGATGTCCTCAAGAACAGGGTGCTTCCCGAAGACCTTATCGACGCCTTCGAACACGATATCGGCATTGCTTGAAGCGCTGTTCTCTGGCGAAGCCGTCGGTGACTTTTTAGTGACTATAGGAGACAAGTGGGCTCTCCCTATATGAACCGGCAATCAAATCGTTCAAAAGCGTTGTATCGCCCGGGACCCAGCCCAATCCCGAGTAAGCCCGCTCGGATGAGATGCGCTGTTCAAGCGCCATCATAGGCATCAGCGGCCCCAGACGATCTACGGCTTGAGCTTCCGACCACGGTCCAACCGTGATGTCGTTGCCGACATTGATCGTGATGGCATCTGCGATCTCGCGCATGCTTGCGGTGTCGGTACTACCTGCGTTGTAAACGCCGGCGGCTCGGTCGTTGAATAGTGCGAGCAAGTACAAGCTAGCCAAGTCATCGACGTGAACGGTTGACCATCGGTTCGAGCCATCGCCGATGGTTCGCGCGACGCCATCTTTGACGGCCTGATCGATAAGCGTCACGAGGAAGCCCCCCGCGCGGCCGTATACAAAAGGAGGGCGGAGAACAACGCCGCGAACGCCATAGGCGTTGAGTCCAGCCACGAGACGATCGTGTTCAAGGCGAAACAATCTCCCAGGATATGGCTCATCGACTGGCTCCCGTTCATCACGTGGCGTCAATCCTGTGTGACCGTACACCGGTGACGCGCTCGTTGTTATGAACGCTTTCCCGCTGCCTCTTAGGGCGTCCGCAATCGCGTGAACTGCGGCTGCATCAAGCCGCTCCATGTTTTCATCGTGGCGCGCGGCGAGGTGGATCGTTGCATCGGTCGAGCGGGCCCCAAAACGAATAGCATTCGCGTCATCTAACTCGCCGTAAAGCCACTCCAATCCATCCGAAGTGACTAGTTCGCCCCGACGAGCGGCTCTAGCGAATCCCAAAACACGGACGTTTGCTCGCAAAAGCTTCTCGAGCACAACGCCACCCATGTATCCTGTTGCGCCAGTCAGAAATACTCTCATCCACATAGCCTATAAAAATAGTAGGATATCCCCTTATTGTTTCGCTCTCGCGGTTTTGCAAGGAGAATTTTGCGACGAGAGCGTTCGCTGACTTGATTGCTCTCTAGCCGCGAGATTTTGCGCCACGCCTCTCTCGATATACGCTTTTCGCGCGAACGTTTGCTCAGACAAGCGTGGCCTGCGCTTGCGTCAGTCCGAGCCTTGATGAGAGCAAGGCGACGGTGGCAGCTGTTCCACCCCCATGTATTAATCCCAGCGGATCCTCAAACCACCGCGGCCGCGGAAGCTACCGCGGCCGCTCCTGGCAACGAGCTAATCTGATGGAAAAGCTAATGGTTTGCCGGGGCGAAATTTTTAATTACCTGCGCCGCGATATCGTCAGATTGTTCTTCGAGCGCAAAATGGCCGGTGTTGTAATGCTTCACGGAGGAACCGGGCATGAGCGCTCCAATGGCGTCCGCACCATGGGCGGTGAAGATCGGATCGTTATCGCCCCACACGACGAGCGTCTTTGGTCTCTTATTCGACAGGTACTGGGCCCACGTACCGTAAAGATCCAAGTTCGATGGGATGTCCAGCTGGAGATCTGTCATTACGCGATGGGAATCTGCATTGGCGATCGCGAACGCATCGCTTACCCAAGCATCAGGATTCAATTTCGCCGTATCTGCCGCTCCGTGCCTGTAGAAGTTTAGGTCGGTTGCAATGGAAACTCGTCCCTCTGCAGCTGCGCGTTTCTCCGGCGTTGCGGGCCCTTTATTCGCCTTCACCGCCTTCAATCGAGTTGGCTCCCAGCCATCTTCCGTGATCGCTATATTCTGAAAGACCAAGCCTGCAATCCAGTCGGGGTGCTGAGTTGCTATGCGCATGCCAATCGGTCCACCAAAGTCCTGCATGTATAGAATAGCTTTCGTGGTCCCCAGTTTCCTAATCAAGTGCTCGATGTAGGCGGCTTCTGAATCAAACGTCACCGCCGTGCCGGCGGCCGGTGCCTCGCTCTGTCCCATTCCAGGATAATCTGGTGCGATGATGTGGAAGTCTTTAGATAACAGCGGGATGAGATCACGGAACATGTGTGACGAGGACGGGAAGCCATGGAGCAATACGATGGTAGGTTTCGTGGGTTGACCCGCTTCCCGATAAAATATCTTCAGCCCATCTACGTCGATGGTCTGATAGGTGGTGCCCGCTGCATTTGCCGTCCCAGTGCAAGTGGCGGCCAAAAATGCGATCAGCGTAAGCGATTTTGCAGAGTTATATTTCTGAACAGTCATGGGTTTTTCCTGGGGGCGTATGAACTCACAACGTCAAAATACGGGCATATGCCCATAAAGCAATGGCTTTCGATACTTTCCTTTGCCTACCTCACGCGGCGAGAATGTTGGTCGCTTCCTCGCCGGTCAGCGACCGAATACAAGTTAGGAATTCGTCGATTGGACGGATGAGCTTCGATGTATCAGGATTGCTTGATGCCCAGATTCTCACCGCCGGTCGGAAGTTGGGCGTGTCCAGGATCACCAGCTGATCTTTCCATCGGCAGCGCGCCAACGCCTCCGGCGCAATCATGCCAATTCCGTGACCGGCCGCCACCAGAGACATCTTAATCTCGGAGCTTGGGATTTCGATTGCGACATCGAAGGGTAACCGGGCGCTCTGCAGAGTATGGGCTATGTAGTTCCTAAAGCCACAGCCATCACCGTTGAGCACCCAAGGAAACTGCGCCAGGTCGGCGATTGTTGCCGTCTTGGGAACGCCAAGGCTTGGCGATGCCACCAGGACGACCTCGGAGCGGCAAATCTCCACTGCTGAAATGCCTTTAGGCGGTGTGTCGCCATCGGCAAGGCAGTAGATCGCAAGATCGATCTTACCTGCAGCGACTTTATCCTGAAGCGCCGGAGACCAATCCGATGTAAGCCTGATCTTTAGGTGCGGGAATGTTTCCTTGAGGTGAGATATCGGTCGCTCAATAAACGTGTCGGAGAGATGGGGCATCATTCCAAGGTGAAACTCGCCCCGTATTTCTCCGGACGTCGACGCCAATTCGCTCCGCAGGCTGCGAACGCCTCCCAAGATGCTCCGCGCGTGCTCATAGGCCTTTATGCCTTGCTCGGTGGCTTTATGAGGCTTGGTGGCGCGATCGAGCAAGCGAGCACCTACAGCTTCTTCGAGCAGTTGAATACGGCGCGTGAGAGCCGGCTGCGTCAAATTCAATCGTCGCGAAGCCGACACTATTGAGCCAGTCTCCACCACAGCAACGAGGGCTTCCAAATCACGCAGGTTCATCAGACTTATCTATAAAGATTATTGAAGTTATCGATTTGTAGCATAATCACTCCTTGCGGTAAACGGTGACTGGAGCTTCGCTGCGATCCTTTTGTTGCGACCTTTCTCAAGGGATCGATGCCCTCGGGGAATGATCACTTCAGTCGTGAAGCTCGATTTGGCAACTTGGATGTGTTCGATGCAAACGAGATTATTTGGGAGTACTGGCCTGCGCGTATCGGAATTGGTACTCGGCACGGGAAACTTCGGAACTGGTTGGGGCTACGGCAGTGATCGCGGGGAGGCGGCTCGGATATTCGAGGCGTATGCTGACGCGGGCGGCAACTTCATCGACACCGCTGACGTCTATCAGTTCGGGGAATCAGAGCAGATTCTGGGTGACTTGCTGGTGGGACGGCGTGAGGACTTCCTTCTGACCTCGAAATTCACTATCGGGAGCGCCCCGAAGGGCGGGCCGCTTGTCACCGGAAATAGCCGGAAGTCAATGATAGCTTCCGTCGAGGCGAGCCTTCGAAGGTTGAAGACAGACAGAATTGATATCTATTGGGCGCACTACGCAGATGGCGTGACTCCAAGCGAAGAGATGGTACGAGGTTTTGATGATCTCGCTCGCAGCGGCAAGATACTCTATGCGGGTCTGTCGAATTTCCCGGCATGGCGCATCACCCGGGCGGCCACCCTCGCGGAACTGACACGATGCGTCCCGATCGCCGCGGCCCAGGTCGAATACAGCCTTGTACATCGCTCGCCGGAGACGGACGTGTTCCAAGCGGCGAACGCTTTGGGGATCGGCGTCGTTTCCTATTCGCCTTTGGCGGGAGGTATGCTGACCGGAAAGTACCGCAAGGGAGAGGGAGGTCGCGAGACAGGTCTTGGCGGTAGAGCTTTCCGCGCCGAGAACACGGCTGAGAAGGCTGCCGTTGTCGACGTGCTTCTGGACGTCGCTGTCCAACATGCTACGAGCCCAGACAAAATCGCAATCGCTTGGGTCGCGAGCAAAGGCGTCATTCCAATGGTCGGGCCGCGAACCGTCGAGCAGCTCAAGAGTAACCTTGGAAGTCTCGATGTGGCCCTTAGCGACGAACAGATCCGCCGCCTCGACGAAGTCGCACACCCAATGCTGAACAATGATCATGACACGCTTGAGGGGCTGAAAGGACGTATTCAGCCGATTTCACAGGGTGTCGCTTAGAGAGCGCTGCCGGGACGTCAACCACTATTGCCGCATAGCGGCCAATCAATCCGGAGTACATAGATGTCAAGAGAGCAGCAGAACAAAGCGCTGGTCATCAAGGCCTTCGACACTCTTTTCAACAAACGTGATTACGCGGCCGCACTTGGCTTTTGGTCGCCAAACTACCTTCAGCACAGCGCGCATATCGCGCCTGGTCGTGAAGGCCTATTCGATCTCGTTCGAAGCGCTCCCGAAAATCTCAAATGGGAATACCAGCTTATCTTAGCCGAGGGTGACTTCGTGATCGTGCACGGTCGCTTCTCAAATACCGGACGTGCTGCTGCGTGGATCGCCGCAGACGTTGTCCGCATGGGAGATGGTGTTCTAGTAGAGCACTGGGATATGCTCCAGGACGAGGCGACATCTACGGAGTCAAAGAGTGGCTTGCCGATGTTTGGCAGGCACTTTCCTGATCAAGTTTGATTGGCATTCGGGGGGGGGCAGCGGGCTTAAACCGGCCTCACCGATGGTCTTGGCTGGCTATCGCTTAGAGCGCAAACGAGATTTCTGAGGCTTCAGCATCTCGGCATAAGTCATCCCGATGCAGTGCCTTCTGCAGCCGTCCGCACAGTTTCGTGGCGCGTGGCGATATCCTCGTCGGCATCGCCGCTGTTGATAATGTGTAATTACACATATATGGCTATATAGCGCGCGTTGAAGCGCGCCATTTTCGAATCTTGGAGTTGGCAATGGCAGACAAAATTCTGGTTACCGGGGCGACAGGCGAGACGGGCAAATACACGGTCGCTGAGTTGTTGAAACGAGGGAAAGCGGTGCGCGCCCTGGTTCATAAAATCGACGACAGGTCAGATAAGTTGAAGCGCGCTGGTGCGGAGATCGCCGTTGGTGACATGCTTGAGCATGACGACTTGATCCGGGCTGCCGAAGGGGCGGATGCCGCGTATTTCTGTTATCCAGTCCGGCCCGGCTTGATCCAGGCTACAGCGTACTTGGCGGACGCCGCCCGCCGCGCCAAGCTGGAGCTGGTGGTCAACATGTCGCAGATCTCTGCGCGCGAAGATTCAGCAAGTCACGCTGCCCGGGACCATTGGATCTCGGAACGAATTCTTGACTGGTCGGGCGTTCCTTCGACGCACCTCAGGCCAACATTTTTCTCGCAGTGGTTCCTATATCCCCATGCGCAGGCGTCGATCATCAATGAAGGCGTGATTGATTTGCCATACGGAGAGGGCCGGCACGCACCAATCGCCGCCGAAGACCAAGCTCGCTTCATCGCTAACCTGTTGGAAGAACCAGCCCGGCATGCCGGACAAACTTATCCACTCTATGGACCGACAGAGCTTTCGCAAGCCGAGATCGCCAAGGAAATCGGAGATGCGATCGGGATCACAGTGAGCTACCGGCCGACGACTATCGCCGAATACAAATCCAGACTAGAGAGTCAGGGCCTGCCGCCGTTCCTCATCCAGCACTTCTGCGCAATTGCGATCGACTACCAGAACGGCATTTTCGCGGGGGCCGACAAGATCATCGCGTCGGAAACCGGAAGAGCGCCTCTGAGCGTCAAAGCTTTCATCGATCTTCACCGCGCCGAGTTCAGGGTGGTCGCGAAATGACGGCATATTCGCTTAACAGGCAGCGAAGAGCAGGAGCGTAGACGAGCGATGAACAGATTCGAAAACAAGGTCGTCGTGATCACCGGCGGCAGCACGGGGATTGGTTTAGCCACCGCACGGTTGTTCGCTCGGGAGCGTGCCAAGGTCCTGATTATGGCCAGGAACGAAGCGGCTATGCAGTCTGCCCGCGAGAGCATCGATGGCGATGTGGAAGCCGTCTCGGGCGACATATCGAAGCTCCGAGATCTGGAGGCGCTGGCAGCATACCTGAAGCGCAAGTACGGACGGGTTGATGTCCTATTTGCGAACGCGGGCGGCGGAGTCCTTGGACCGATGGAGGCTGTTACTGAAGCCGATTTCGACAAAACAGTCGCAACCAACTTCAAAGGCACGTACTTTACGGTTCAAACGCTACTCCCGCTGATGGCGAGTGGGACTTCGGTCGTCATCAACACGTCCGTCGCCGGTTCGAAAGGTCTGCCGAACTTCAGCGTCTACTCTGCAACCAAAGCTTCCATTCGGTCTCTGGCGCGTACTTGGACGACTGATCTGAAGGGGAGAGGTATACGCGTAAATGCAATCGCCCCGGGTCACATTGACACCGACATAATGGTCCGAAACGGCATTCCCGAAGACCAGGTCGCCGGGATCAATGACGAAGTCACGAAGCAAATTCCGCTCGGCAGAATGGGGACCGCGGAGGAAATCGCCAACGCCGTGGCGTTTCTCGCATCCGACGAGGCGTCCTACATAACCGGTATTGAGTTGACCGTCGATGGCGGATGGACTCAGGTTTGAAAGTCACACGAATGCGCCGGCACGATCTCCGTGCCGGCGCGGTCAAGATGCCAGATTTCCTTCGGTCTGCCCTAACGTGTCAAGTTCCAATGGGCGGTTACATCCCGACATGTTCAGAACCATGGCTCTTACAGCCGGCCCGGTCTCAGGATGAAATCGTGAAAGCTGCGCCGCGCCGACTAATATTGAATAGATGACACTGGCCCGATTCAAAGCCGAGCCTTCTTCGCCTCGCGGCAAGCAGGAAGCAATTGCCGCGGTCCTATCCGCTGTGTGCTTTGTGAACGCATTCCGAATGGCGATGGATTGGCGCGCGATCTCGTATGCGAACGCAGCAGCTGCGCTTTTTGTTATCTCATCGACTGGGTCGAGCGCCCAATCGCAGATGGCGTCAATGGTCTGCTCGGGAGCGAAGCCTCTTCGTTGGCAATCCGCGATAACATCCAACAAGTTGTCTTCTAGCGCTGTCTCAGTCAGTTCATCCTTTGACGAAAAGTGACGATAGAATGCGCCGGTAGTCAGTCCCACTGACGTCATAATGTCGGCAAGAGTGGCACCTGCTAGTCCCTTTTCACGAAAACAACGCGACGCCGCGTCCACCAGCGTTCGCCTCGTTTTCTCCATCTCGCCTTTGCGCGTCCGGCGAGCAACTGCATTCTGTCCAATGGGCAATTTCTTCTCCTGAGCGCTAGCAAAGAAAACACAAACATAAGATATGTGGTATTGCACATGTTTTTATTGCTGCTTTATACGGACCCGTCAACCGCACCTTTGCTACAGGTACCGAACACATGGATCGAACTTGTCCCACCGACCACCCGCAGGTGAACTATGGCAAGGTGGGCGTCCTGCTCGTCAACCTCGGCACGCCCGACGGCACCGACTACACCTCGATGCGTCGCTATCTCAAGGAATTCCTGACCGACAGGCGCGTCATCGAGTGGTCGCCGTGGAAGTGGTATCCGATCCTCTTCGGCATCGTCTTGAACACTCGCCCCGGCAAGGTCGGCAAGGCCTACGAGCTGATCTGGAACAAGGACAAGAACGAGAGCTACCTGCGCACCTACACGCGCAGCCAGTCCGAGCTGATGGCCGAACGCCTGAAGGACCTGCCCAACATCGTGGTCGACTGGGCAATGCGCTACGGCACGCCGTCGATCGCCTCGCGCATCGACGCGCTGAAGGAAGCGGGCTGCGACAGGATCGTGCTCTTCCCGCTCTATCCGCAATACGCCGCGGCAACCACCGCGACCGTAAACGACAAGGCTTTCCAACACCTGTTGAAGATGCGCTGGCAGCCGGCCTTGCGTACCGTGCCCGATTACCACGACGACGACGCCTACATCACGGCGCTGGCGAACTCGATCACCACGCATCTGGCGACGCTGGACTGGAAGCCGGAAAAGATCATCGCCTCCTTCCACGGGATCCCCATGTCCTACTTCAAGAAGGGCGACCCCTATTACTGTCAGTGCCAGAAGACCGGCCGTCTTCTGCGCGAGAAGCTCGGCCTGTCAAAGGACGAGTTCATGGTCACCTTCCAGTCCCGCTTCGGCCCGGAGGAGTGGCTGCAGCCCTATACCGACAAGACGGTCGAACAGCTGGCCAACGACGGCGTCAAGCGCATCGCGGTGCTCAACCCCGGCTTCGTCTCGGATTGTCTCGAGACGCTGGAAGAGATTGCCGAGCAGGCGGCGCATTCGTTCCATGAGAACGGCGGTGAGAAGTTTGCGCACATCCCGTGTCTGAACGATAGCGATGATGGCATGGCGGTGTTAGAGAAGGTAGTGCGGAGGGAATTGTTGGGGTGGACGCGCTAAAATGACTTGCATATAAGGGCATATGCCCGTATATTTATCCATGGTTGATGTGAGTATTTTTGCGATGAGTTCGAGCCTAGATTCCGAACTGCTTTCGAGCGGTAGCCAGTGTGTCTCTACGGCTATCCGCAAAGCCGCGCGAAGATCAACGCAGTTCTATGACGTTGCGCTGTCGCGGGCTGGATTGCGATCAACGCAGTTTAGCATCCTCGCGGAATTGAAGAGGAGAGGGGTGCCGTGTTCTCAATCGGATCTTGCCGCTGCGCTCGTCGTCGAAAGGTCGGCCTTGGGGCGTAACCTACGGCCCCTCGAGAGAGAGGGGCTGATTGCCATTGTCGCCGGCGAGGCCGATGGAAGAAAGCGTTTCGTAGCTCTGACGGCTGCTGGCTTAGAAAAGCATGCGGTCGCCGAGGTGCAGTGGCGTGAAGCTCAAGGAAACTTCCTTGCAGTCATTGGTCAAGAAGAAGGTTCAAGCATTCGAGATCGTATGCTGGCGATCGCCGAAAATCCGCTGCTTAGCGTCAATGTCAGAAGCGCAACAGTTTCGCCGAGGTGACCCCAACACCTCGCCGACAGCCACCGCTGCTGGAGGTCCTCTCCCCCTATCCTCCCGGCAGCGGTGGCCACTCCAGCCAATCTTAGCCAACGGCCCCTAAATGACACTACAAGACGACGAAACGCTATATCTCGATCAGCTCGCGCCTAGCGCTCGCCTTTCGGGCTCTGTTCTACGTGGTAGTGTCGTAGGCAGCCACACGATAATTCGATTGATCAACGCGGTTCGTTCGTTCCACCGATATCGGACAACGATTTATGTCGAAGAGGCCGGCAGGCGGACATTCTCGGAAACAGAAGCGGTTCTCGACACGGGTACCCCGATGAGAGACATCGTCGTGCTCGAACGTGATGATGATGGGCTTGTCGTCCATGTAAGCATTCGGAGCGAACCTCTAGACGCAGTTCTGTCCCTCGCGGCCCGTCTTGCCCCGCTCTTGGCTCCGGATTTGCCCCGCGACGTTTTCCTGTGATTGCCTATGGCCGCATCTAGTTGGATGGCCAGACGGGGAACAGCGCGGTAGCTCCATAGGCATTCATGCAGCGATCAAAGACCGCGACATCCGCACAACCTCTGGCGATCAGCTGAGCACCCTCAACCGCCGAAAAAATCGCTACAGCACGATCCATAACCTCTGAGGCCTCAGCTTTGGGCGTCAACGCTTCCAAAAATGACTTGAGCCATTGAATGTTTATCTCAGTAAAACGATCGACTTCGCCTCGAACCATTTCGGGCAACTCATCTCTCTCGGCGATCATGATGCCGCAAAGACACATGCGGTTATCCCGTTCGAGAGCTGCTCTGAAGGCATCCGTGTAGGTCTTCATCGTTTGAGCGGCAGAATCCCTATCGAGTGGCAAGCAGTTGAGAAACGCTTGTGCCTCGTCGGAATACTGTCGTGCCAGTGCCGCTCCAAGGTCGCCTTTTGTCGGGAAATGGTAGTGAACACTCGCGTTCTTGATGCCCACGGTCTTCGCAAGTTCACGGAAGCTCAGCGCGCTGTAGCCGTGGGCCTGAACCACGAGCTTTGCTTCATCCATAATGCTTTGACGCGTATCAACCGTCATCTCGATCACCTCTGCTCCAATTAGATATATTCAACGAACCCGACAGTCAAGAAAAATTCAACCTAGCGCTAGGTAGGTGTTGACATAGGGGCATATCAACGTTTATCTACTTACCTATCGCTAGGTCAGAATGGCTGGCGGCAAAGGAGCACGAAAATGAAAATTTATGACCGCTCAGGTTTCCCAAACCCGGCACGTATCCGTATTGTCCTGGCCGAGAAGGGCCTAGACAACGCAGTGGAATTTGTCCCCGTCGATCTGATTGGGGCCGAGCATAAGCAAGAAGCGTTTCTGTCGCTCAATCCATCGGGCGTTATTCCGCTGCTCGAGCTGGACGATGGCACGCTGATCTCCGAAGCAACGGCTATCACTGAGTACCTCGACAACCTCGATGGCAATCCTACGCTGACAGGAAATTCTCCAAAGGAGAAGGCACTGGTTCACATGATGCAGCGCCGCGCAGAGGCCTTCGTGCTGGACCCGATTGGCATCTATTTCCACTTCGGGACGCCAGGCCTCGGTCCGTCGCTGCAGGCTTTCAAGAGCCCGGAATGGGCCGGTCGCAAGGAATGGGCCGATCGTAACCGCGCCACCGTCGAAGAAGGCTTCCGTTACTTCAACAAGATCCTGGCTTCCTCGGACTTCGTCGCTGGTGAATTCTTCTCCATGGCGGACATCACGCTCTTCGCCGGGCTAGCCTTCGGCGATGCCGCTGGCGTCCATGTTCCGGAAGAGCTCGGCAATCTGATTGCTTGGCGCGGGCGCGTTAATTCCCTGCCGAGCGTCCAGAACAGGTCCGGTCAGGCCTTCCTTCCCGAAGATGCAAAGCGTCTTGGTTTCTAAGACGCGAGGTTGGCGCACCACGCGCCAACCAGCACTCCAACCTTCAATCGAGATTAGCGATATGACAAAAGAAAACAATTTGGCGGCATCGCGTCGTAACCTCCTGATTGGTGCTGCTTCGGCTGTTGCTGGCGTGGGTCTGGTGGCCGCGACCGGCACGGCGAGCGCCGCAGCTAAGGGTTCGGCCGACATCAAGGTCGTTGCTAAAACAGCAAACACCATCACCACAAAAGACGGAACCCAGATCTATTACAAGGATTGGGGCAAGGGGCCGACGGTCGTGTTCACCCACGGATATCCGCTGTCGTCCGACGCGTGGGAAAATCAGATGTTCTTTCTCGCGCAGAACGGCTTTCGCGTTATCGCACATGATCGCCGGGGCTTCGGTCGCTCGAGCCAGCCGAGCAATGGCTACGATTACGACACTTTCGCTGACGATCTTGCGACTGTGGTCGAAGCGCTTGATGTCAAGGACGCCGTCTTTGTCGGACACTCGATGGGCGGTGGTGAAGTAGCGCGCTATATCGCACGCCACGGCGAGAAGCGCGTCCGCAAGGTCGCTTTCGTAGCAGCGGTTACCCCATTCCTTCTGAAGACGGACTCGAATCCAGGCGGCGTTCCTAAGGAGTTCTTCGACACGTTCCGCGCTGCAGTTACAACCGACCGTTCTCAGTGGAACAAAGACGTTTCGATGCCCTACTATAACTATAACAGAACGGGCGCGAAGGTATCCGAGGGTGTTCGCGAGGAATATTGGCGTCAGGGCCAGGCGACTGGTTTCATGGCGGCTTATAATGCCCTCGGAGCATTCTCGGAGACCGACTTCAGAGACGATCTCAAGAAGATCACGGTACCGGCACTTGTGATCCACGGAAGTGACGACCAGATCGTTCCGATCGAACTGTCCGGCAAGCTCGCCGTCACTTACCTCAAGAACGGCAAGCTGAAGGTCTACGAAGGCGGCTCTCACGGATTGATCGTGACCGATAAGGAAAAGCTTAACGCCGATCTGCTCGAGTTTGCTAAGGCGTAAACCCTCAAATACGTCATCTCAAGAAGGGTCCACCATCATTGGTGGGCCCTTTTATCAATCGCCGCGGGGAGACCCGCTCCTTTAGGGCCGGGAGGAGAGCGGCCATAGTCAGCCAAAGGCGAAGCCACCCGCAGGACATCTCTGACCTGAAAGCAACTGGACCACGCGGTCTCAATTGATTTCTGCCGGCTGTTGACGCCGCGAACGATCCGGGTTTCCACGTCAGTGTGTTTTTGGATCGCAGGATGTACTGCCAGAGGCATGGCCTCGGTCAAGATACCGAGCTTCTACACGAGTAGCACTGACTGGAGAAATGGTACGGTCGACAAGTCTCAGCGGCGCGACCCGTCTTCCGTGCGGCATCCGACGGACGAGTTTGGAACGCGGACGTGCATGCCGCCGAGATGATCGGTCGCTACCTTTTCCTCAAGCCTAAGTCGGAAACCATCAGCGCGGCATTGGCCGCTTAGTGACAAACGTTTCCCCCTGCCGGAGGCCGTGGCCACCGGCGGACGGGAAGCCCGGTCCTTCAGGGTCGGGAGTGTTCACCGTTTCCAGAACCGGTAGCGACAATGAGAAATTGAATCTCACATAGGGGCATATAAGACTAAATATAATCTAGAAAATTGATAGAGATTAATAAGGGTGGCACTTCAGAAAACCAGTTCGAAAAGACAGACTGTTCTGGCTTTAGAAGGGGAGAACCATGAAGCTGTTAGAGCCGCTAAGTCTGCCGTCGTTCAGGCTCAAGAACCGGGTCGTGATGGCCCCGCTGGCACGTGCGCGAGGCGATGAGGCTAGAGCGCCAAAACAAATCGTTGCTACGCACTATGCGCAACGGGCATCGGCAGGCCTCATCATTACGGAGGCAAACCACGTCTCCACGCAGAGCGCCACCCGCGCGACAGCTACCGCGCATCACAATGAACGCCAGAGTAGTGCATGGCGACATGTAGTCGAAGAGGTTCACAGCGCGGGCGGATTGATCTTCCAGCAAATCTATCATGTCGGACGAAAGTCCCTTCTGTCTAATACGCCAGGCAGGCAAGCTCCGGTCGCACCGTCTGCGCTTGCTGCGTACGGTGGCATAATGACGGAGAACGGCCTCGAGGAGTTTCCGGTGCCGCGGCCGCTGGAGTTTGAAGAAATACCTGGCATCGTAGAGGATTATCGGCGATCAGTGATCCTTGCGAGGGAAGCGGGTTTCGACGGCGTTGAGATTCTCGCGGGGAACGGGTTTCTCATCGACCAGTTCCTAAGGGACTCTGCCAATCATAGAACTGACCTGTATGGCGGTCCTATCGAAAATCGCGCTCGCTTGCTTCTTGAGATCGTCGATGCCGCGATCGCCGAGCTCGGTGCTCATCGAATTGGCGTACGCCTGTCCCCACATTTCAGAGCTGACCGGATCAGCGATTCCAATCCCCGCGCGACGTTCAGCTACGTAGCTTCTGAACTGAACAAGCGCGAAGTCGCTTATATCCATCTCTTGGAAGGCACATCTTACGACGAGAGCGGTGATGTACCGCTCTACAAGCGCCTGGTGTCCAAGGCGTCCAACGGATCCGGCCCGCGCCCAGGTGAAGACTTTCTCGCTCCTGTGATCCGAAGCCTATTCCACGGTGTCCTGATATTAAACAGCGGGTATGACCGGGAAAGTGCGGAAGAGGTGGTTGCCAGCGGACTCGCGGACGCAGTGTCCTTCGGTAAGTTATTTATCGCCAACCCCGACTTACCGCGTCGTTTTCAACTCGGTGCGCCCCTTAACGAGGCTGACACATCGACGTATTACACGAATGGTCCTGAAGGCTACATCGACTACCCTTTTCTTGATCAAGACGCCAGCCCGGTCGCACTCCCGAACGTCCTGCAGTCAGGAGGGCAGCTATGACCAGTCACGACAAATCCGTTCGATCCATATTGGATGACGATCTTCTCGCCAATCTGCGGTCGAATTTTGCCCAAACCGCAGCGCTCCACGATCGCGACGCTTCTTTTCCTCACGATAACTTTCGCTTACTGGCTGAGCACAAGTTGATTGCTCTCACAGTCCCGCGGGAGCTGGGCGGACTAGGTGGCGGAATTCGAGATGCGGTGAAGCTTGTTTCGGCCGTCGGTGCCGGTGAGGCATCGACGGGATTGCTCGTCGCGATGAATTGCCTAATGCACCACGTGATGGGCAAAACGCGACCGCCAGTTTACGACGAAATAGCCGCTTCGGCTGTCGAAGGGGACGGGATTTTGAACGCCTTGCAGGCTGAACCCGATCTCGGTTCCACTGTCCGAGGTGGTCTTCCGGGGACGTATGTCACGCGACAGAATTCCGGCGGGTGGAAGCTGAACGGTAGAAAAGCATACGCGACTGGTAGTCCGATAGTTAAGTGGTGGCTCACGCTCGCCAGAACCGACGAAGATCAGCCCAAGGTCGGCACGGTTGTCGTACCAGCGCGGGCAGAGGGAGTTACTGTCGTACCGACATGGAACCACGCTGGTTTGCGCGCTACCGCCAGCCACGAAATCAAGTTCGACGATGTCTCGCTTGCCGAAAACGCGGCAACCGGATTCTTTACACCTGGCTCGCCTGAGGCAATTGCACGTCGTGCGACAATCGATCTTTGGTCGTGTTTGTTGACCGCTGCGCTTTACGACGGAATCGCGTCTGCCGGCCGGGATTGGGTACGTCGTTTTCTCTTGGAACGAACGCCATCAAATCTTGGCGCAGCACTGGCAACAGTCCCCCGACTGCAGGGAGTTCTTGGCGAGATCGAAACCCTTCTCATGGTAAATCGGTCGCTTATCGACGGCTGTGCAGCAGCTGCGGAGGTTGCTCCTACGCCAGAGGCTATCAGTGCACAAATGGTCAAGCATGTCGTCACCACCAATGCCGTGAAAGCATTGGAACTGGCGCTCAGTATCTCAGGAAATCACGGGCTCGACAAAGACAACCCGCTTGAACGGCACTATCGAGACGCACTCTGCGGGCGTGTCCATGCACCTCAATCTGACACCATTCTTGTGAATGCCGGTCGGGTATCTCTTTCCGCAGCCGTATGACTTGGAGAAATTCTGTGAGTACAATATTGAATATGAACAGACGGAGCTTCTTGGGTGGTGTGGCTTCGGTGACACTTTTGCCGGGTTACACCAAAGCTGATGACAGCCCAGTCAAAGGCGGGACGCTAGTTGCGGTTTCACACCCGGGCGAGCCGAACGTCTTGACCGCAGCGATTGTGCAAACTGGCCAGGTCCAGAGCGTGTCCTCCAAGATTTTTGACGGATTGATCCGATACGGCGAGAACTTCGCGATAGAACCCGAGTTGGCACAGAGCTGGGAAACTAGCGAAGACGGTAAGGCGCTGACCCTGCATCTCCGACCAGGAGTGCGTTGGCACGACGGTGAAACATTCACCTCGGCTGACGTTAAGTACACGTTTGACGAGGTCTGGATGAAAATACATCCACGCGCTCGTGCTACGTTTGCCTCGGTCGAAACAGTGGAGGTTCCCGATCCGCTTACCGTGGTTTTTAGACTTCGGAACCCATCCGGCGTTATCCTTGGCGCACTCAATTCGGTTGAGCTGACGGTGCTGCCAAAACATCTTTACGAGGGCACTGACGTACTGAAAAATCCCTACAACAGTGCGCCAGTAGGAACCGGCCCATTCCGCTTCAAGGAGTGGGCCAGAGGAGACAAGATAGTCCTGGAGCGCAACCCTGATTACTGGGACACCGGCAAACCGCATCTTGACCGTATCGTCTATCGCGTGATTCCTGATGCCACTTCGCGGTTTGCGGCGTTCCAAGCCGGCGATGTAGAATTCGGCACCCTCTCTCCAATCTCCATCAACGACTTAGCGGCTGCTGCGGATAACAGTAAACTCCACCTGGAGTTCGGTGGGTACGAGTGGCTCGCATCCGCGGTCGTCGCAGAATTCAATGTTCGGCGGCCGCCGTTTAATGACGTTAGGGTCAGAAGGGCAGTCGCGTACGCCGTCGATTTAAACGCAATGTCCAAGGTTACGACCCGGGGCACCGGTAGACCGGGTACATCTCCCGTACTTTCGACACAAACCAACTTCTACGAAGATCAAGGGCTGCCTAGCTACCCGCTCGATCGGGCCAAAGCGGAGCAGTTGCTTGACGAGGCCGGATTACCAGCGGGTAGCGACGGCGTACGTTTCTCCATAACTCTCGACTGGCTCCCTTTCGGCGAAAATTTCCTTCGGTATGGGGAGTTCATCCGCCAGTCGTTGAAGCGGGTGGGGATCGACGTGACCCTGCGAAATCAGGACCTCGCACAGTTCTTTCGGCGGGTCTATTCTTTGAACGATTTCGATTTCCTTGTGTCTCACCGCGCCGGATTCGGCGATCCGCAGATCGGCATTGACCGCGTATTCTGGTCAAAGGCGATTCTCAAAGATGTGCCTTGGTCAAACGCCTCCGGTTACAGCAACTCCACGATGGATGAGCTGATCGAGGCGGCTCATGCTGCCCCAACGGAAAGCGCGCGAGTGGCGATCTACAAGAAAGTGCAAATCCAAGCACAAACCGACTTGCCACATTTCACGCTCTTGGAAAACAAGCAGTACACTGTCGCTTCGGCCCGTCTACGGGGAATGTCGAGGGGCTCGAACAGCGCGTATGACTCCCTAAAAAATGCGTGGTTGTCATCGTGACCTACGAGGCTCATAAACCGAAGCTTTCCAAGCGAAGCCGAAGCGTGTCACCGAGATTGCGCTATCTCACAATACGGATCATCCAGGTGGTTCCGACGTTGCTGCTCGTCGTCCTGTTCTCATTCGTGCTCCTGCACCTCGCACCCGGCGACCCAGCACAGGTCCTGGCAGGCGAGGCGGGAGGTGCCACGCCCGAGTACCTTTCTCAACTAAGGGTGAGTTATGGCTTGGACAAACCTGTTTACGTTCAATTCTTCCTTTACGTCCAGAATGTGTGTCGAGGTAACCTCGGGTTTTCATTCCGCGCTAACATGCCTGTGTTGGAATTGATCGCAGCGAGACTTACGCCCACATTGTTGCTTGCGGGCGCATCACTCATCATCGCCATCTCGGTAGGACTGCTGGCAGGGGCAATCGCCGCCCTTTACCGTGGCAAGACGATTGACATTCTTATTAGCAACACGGCGCTTGTAATCTACGCTACGCCGAGCTTCCTTTTGGGCATTGGCTTAATCGTTCTGCTTTCATTAAAACTCGAACTGCTTCCGACCGGTGGCTACGTCGATGCATCCAGTGACGCCGGCTGGGTTGCTCACCTCTCGAGCTTGATGAAGCACCTGGTCATGCCCGCGGTCGCGCTTGGAGCCTTTTATGCCGCGATTTATGCACGCTTTGTTCGAGCTGCCATGCTTGAGGTTTATACGCATCAGCATGTGAGGGGCGCGCGCGCCAGGGGGCTGTCGCATTTTCAGATCGCCATTCGTCACGTTTTGCGAAACTCCCTATTGCCTTTCGTGACATTGGTGGGCCTTCAAGCGGGTTCCATATTGAGCGGAGCTATTCTGGTCGAAACGGTCTTTGCTTGGCCAGGGCTCGGACGCCTTGCTTACGAAGCCATGCAGCAGCGCGATTACAACCTTCTGTCGGGATTGGTCCTGTGCAGTGGGTTGGTTGTAATGGCAGTCAACGTCGCAGTCGATGCCGTTTACGCGGTTCTCGATCCGAGGATTGAACTACGATGACCCCGAAGAGTCATCAACTATCAAATGGGCATGTCGAAGGGTGGTTGCGCGCCGCAATTTTGCGCTGGCCGGCATCGCTTTGGATTGGCCTCCTTGTCTTGCTTGTACAGGTACTCGTCGCCGTATTTGCCGACTACCTCTATCCCGGGGATCCCTTTGATCTTGTCGGAATGCCTTTCACGCCGCCCGGCGATGATCCACTCTTTCCACTCGGAACGGATATTCTCGGACGGGATATCGCCGCCATGCTCGCTCATGGTGCCCGAACTTCGCTTGCGATCGGTTTGATCGCCACCTTGGTAGCGAGCGCTATCGGTACCTGCCTTGGTCTTGTAGCCGGGTATGTTGGCGGCTGGTTTGACCACGTTATCATGCGGTTCACCGAGCTGTTCCAGGTGGTGCCACATTTTCTGCTCGCGATGATCCTCCTCTCGATCATGGGGCCGCACCTGCCGAACATCGTGATGGCGGTCGGCCTTACCAGTTGGTCAATGGTCGCTAGAATGGTCAGGGCCGAGACGCTCAAAATCCGCGAAATGGACTTCGTAAAGATAGCGGTAGTTATGGGTGGTGGTCACGCGCGGGCTGTCCTCATCCATGTTCTTCCAAACACGCTCGGACCTGTCGTCACAGCCGCATCCATCCTGTCTTCGCTCGCGGTGCTGACCGAGGCCGGGCTTGCCTTTCTCGGACTCAACGACAGCAACTTCGTGAGCTGGGGCGGCATGATGGGAACGTCGAGAGATGCCCTTCTTACCGCGCCGTACATGACGATAATTCCGGGGCTCGCCATCGTGACCACCGTCGGCGCTCTCAGCATGGTCGGCGATGGCGTCTCAAAGCTGACAGCACGGGGAGGCGGCGTATGACGAACGAGGTCGTGCTTGGTGTGATTGACTTGGGAGTGTCGATAACGGGGCCGTTGGGGCCCGCAGAAGCTGTTCGTGGTATCGACATCGAACTCTACCGTGGCGAAACGTTGGGTATCGTCGGCGAGTCTGGCTGCGGAAAGTCGCTCACTGCCTTGGCTTTATCGGGCCTACTGCCTGATGGCGTACGGATTTCACGCGGGCAGATCAGTATCCTTGGTGAGGTCGCCACGGAATACGACGAGGCTCTATGGCGGGGCATAAGAGGCCGAAGTGTTGCCCTGATCTTTCAAGACCCAATGGCGATGCTGAATCCTGTGCTGACAATCGGAGCACAGATTTGCGAGGCGATCCAGGCCCACAAGACGGTCAGATGGTCGGACGCAAAGCGGGAGGCCGGCATCCTCCTTCAGAGGGTAAAATTGCCGGATCCGCAGCGCATGCTGGATTGCTACCCACACCAGCTTTCTGGCGGAATGGCACAGCGCGTAGCGATCGCTATAGCGATAGCCAACAGGCCCGACATCCTGATTGCGGACGAACCAACGACGGCGCTCGACGCAACAGTACAGGTTGAAATTCTTGCGTTGCTCAAAGATATCCAGCGTGAGACCGGAATGGCAATTCTCATCGTGAGCCATGACCTTGGGCTTATAGCCCGATGGGCTGATCGAGTGCTCGTGATGTACGCCGGCAAGGCGGCTGAGGTTCGGTCCGCTCGCGACATCCTCACAAAGGCCAGCCACCCATACACCCGCGCTCTGATCGCGTCGCGGCCGAGAAGGCGACTTAACCACGAGAGGCGGCAACGGCTTGAGGAAATTCCCGGCCGGGTCCCTTTGCCGAGTGAACGACTGAGTGGTTGTGGGTTTGCCGAGCGCTGCTCGGCGGCAGATGAACAATGCAAGAGCCGTGCGCCAAATGACTATCAAATCGAAGACGGAACAGTCTGGTGCTATCATGCGATTGGATGCGAGGCGATTACACAATGACACGTATGATACTCCGGGCGGCAGGCCTCACTGTTTCATACGGCGTCGGCCAACGTAAACGGAGGGCCTTGGATGCTGTCGATCTCGACATAGAACGAGGCGAAGTCCTCGCGGTTGTAGGAGAATCTGGGTCGGGAAAATCTACGCTGGCGCGCTCGCTGATAGGCATGACCGTTGCCGCTGGGTCTATTGAGCTTGATGGTGAAACTGTAACCGCTTCTGCCGCATCGCGAACGCTGCAGCAGCGACAAAAAATTGGGATGGTTTTCCAGAGTTCGAGCGTCGCTTTCAATCCGAGGCATTCCGTCGAAGCCATACTGAACGAGCCGTTGCGACTTCTAGGTTCAAGGGGCGCGTTTACTTCGGCTACAGAGCTATTAAACATGGTTGGTCTGCCTCCCGCGCTGCTACGCAGATATCCCTGGGAGCTGTCGGGTGGTCAACGGCAACGCGTCGGCATAGCAAGAGCTCTGGCTGTCAGCCCCGATCTTTTGATTTGCGATGAAGCTGTCTCTGCACTCGATGTCTCGGTCCAGGCGCAAATTCTAAATTTGCTCACCGATCTCCAACACCAGGTCGGTCTTTCCATCCTCTTCATATCGCACGATCTATCGGTGGTATCCTACATCGCTGACCGCATCGCGGTGATGCGAGATGGAAAGATCGTTGAAAGCGGCCTAGCCGATCATGTGCTGGACCGAGCAACGCACGAATACACTCGACGACTTTTGGATGCATCTCTCTAACGAAACGGATTACACATGTCCAAGCATCACAGTGATTGGAAGCACCACGGCGTTCAGGTGATCAAGGGAGATCAGCTCGATCCTGGCACGGCGCAGACGCCGGGCATGTTTCGACAAGCTGCCATCAATCACGCGCGTGTCGGAGCGCAGAAAATCTGGGCGGGAACAGTTTCTATCGCTCCAGATGCTAAAACCGGCGTGCACCATCATGGAGAGTTGGAGAGTGTGATCTTCATCATCCGAGGCAAAGCGCGCATGCGGTGGGGCGAGAAATTGGAGTATGTGGCCGAAGCTGGGCCGGGAGACTTCATATTTGTCCCACCCTTTGTACCGCACCAAGAAATTAACGCTGATCCCGACAACGTACTCGAGTGCGTCCTTGTTCGCTCTGACAACGAAGCCGTTGTCGTGAATATTCCTGACGTTGAGCCAATCCAACACCCTGAAACTGTACATTGGATCGACCCGATCCACCGGCAGGGCTCGTTCGAATCTGCGACATCCGAAGATAGGAAGGCTGAAAATGACTATTAAGAAGAGCGCCCTGATCGTGGGTGTAGGCGACTACGATGGTCTTGGTGCCGCTATCGCTCGCAGGTTCGCATCGGAAGGCATTGCGGTCTGTGTCGCAGGCCGCAACGCATCGAAACTGGAAACTACGGCTGCACGTCTATCGGAGACTGGCGCAACGGTGGCCTCAGTTGTGGGCGACATTTCGGTGGCAGACGACGCGGCGCGATTTGTCGAGACAGCCGCCTCTCTGGGGCAATTGACCTTCGCCGCTCAAAACGCAGGTTCGAACCGCCCGAGTCCGTTCCTATCGCTCGATGAGGCTGAATTCGAAGCACACTGGCGCGAACATACTCTCGGCGGATTCCAATTGGCGAAGCACGTTCTGCCCAAATTCCTCGAATACGGGAGTGGGACGTTGGCATTCACGGGTGCGAGCGGCTCGCTCCGAGGGAAGGCCAAATTCGCTCCTTTCGCGGTAGCGAAGGCCGGTCTCCGTGCGCTTGCTCAAAGTCTAGCAAGAGAATTCGGCCCTTCCGGCATACATGTTGCCCATATCGTGATCGATGGCGGAATCGATGGTCAAAGACTCCTATCCCGAGCGCCTAATCTCCGAGCTGAGCGGGGAGCCGACGGATTGCTCAACGTAGATGCCATCGCCGAAGCTTTCTGGTTTACGCACAGTCAGCACCGCAGTGCTTGGACGTTGGAACTTGATCTGAGGCCATGGGCGGAAAACTTTTAGTCATGTATCGAAGAGGGCACGGAGTAGGAAGTAAAATGTCCGCATCGCCGCGTTCGGATATCCTGCGCGTAGCAGAGATGCTTTTCTACGGGAATGGCATAAGGGCGGTCGGAATTGACCGCTTGGTTGAAGCTGCGAATGTGGCGAAGGCCACGCTTTATAGGCACTTCCCCTCGAAAGATGTGCTTATAATAGCCTATCTGGAACAACGTCACAGTCGTGTCGTATCTGACTTCACCGCGGCGATGGCCGAAAGCGACAACCCGTTCGATCAAGTTACCTCGATCTTTCGTGACTTGCATTCCAAAGCTAGCGTTGCTGAATTCAGGGGATGCGCGTTCGCGCTCGCGGTCGCCGAGTGCGGCGACATTGATGGCGTTGTCGAAACAGCGAGGAGGCACAAAGCATTCGTGAGGGGCATCTTTGGAAGGATCGCGTCCGCTGTGCGCGGAGACGCAACATCATTGGCACTACGGATGGCGATATTGTACGAAGGTGCTATTGCCACCATGGCGATCGAAAGAGACCCTGAAATAGCTGTTACAGCTCGAGACTGTTGCCTGGATATCATGGAACGCCATAGACAACCGGCCTTCCACCGATAACCAAGATTTTAGGCGGCTTGGGCGATGATCAGCCCAAGCCGCGATCTGCACTTAGCTATGCGACAGATTAACAGCGATCTTGCCGTGAACACCAGACGCCTGTCGGAGCTTCGAAAGCCCAGCGTTGATGGCCTCGACGGACGATACGATTTCCTCGCTGATCACCGGCCGGACGAGGTCTTTCACGTGCCACCTCATCGAAGCCGCCATAGCACCACGGAGGAAGTCTTTGGTGGCCCCTTCGATCACGCGAGTTCCCAAAAAGTAGTTCAGCACATTCGCATTAATGTGCTTCGCATTTTTTTCTGCGAGAATTGCGTCAACCGGGCTTTCGGTTATCTGCGTCCGGCTGGTGCGTCCAGGTCCAACGCCCAAGACAACCCATTTGCCGCCATGGCGTACCGCCTTTGCGGATCCGACATAGCTCTGTTCTGAATATGTCGGGTCAAATACCACATCTGCCCCTCGACCGTCTGTCAGTTCCAGAACCCGCTGGGTCGTATCTTCCTGCTTGTAGTCGAGGACGGTGTGAGCTCCACACCTCAGAATAAGATCCTTCGATCTATCCGAGCTCCCACTCGAAATCACTCTCAACGCCCCGAGCGCTTTCGCCGCAATTTGAATCGCTAGATGTCCAACGCCGCCCGCGCCGCCCGGGATGTATACTGTGTCGCCCGGTCGCACGTGTTCGAACAAACCCAGGTAGGCGGCAAGGAAACAGACGGGAAGCGCGCCGGCGTCGGCAAAGGACACCGCCTCTGGCTTCTTGGCGGACAAGTATTCGCGGGCAACAGCATAGCCTCCAGAGCCGCCGGTCGCCCAGCCTCCGTGGCCGTTGCAGTCTGACATCGCAACTACCGAGTCGCCGACAGCATAGTCTTTGACATCTTTTCCGACGGCCACAACCGTACCGGAGACATCAAAACCCAAAGCTACCGGCGGTGTGTTTCCGAAAAAATTGAGGTCTGCGAGTTTGAATTCGAGTGGGTTAAGCGATGAACCTATCACCTTGATCAGCAATTCGTCAGATCGAGGTACGGGGATATCACGTGGGAACGCGACAAGGGGAAAGCTATTCTTGTCGCCGGTGTAGCCTATCGCTTCATAGGATGTGGGTAACGCAGCTGCCATGGCAAAACTCCTTCTAGACAAATACGGGCATATGCCCATAAATGTTGTGCTCGTTGCTGTCCATGCCTTCTCGTGAGGATCACGGTGTTGTGCGGTAAAAGCGGCGCAGCGCTGGGTCTGAATTGGTTCTCGAAGGGAAGCAGCATGTTCGAACGCACACAGCACATGAATGACCTTACGCTCCTTCATGGTGTGAATGTCGGGGAAATGGTTGACGCCATTGCGCCTGCCTTAGCGTTAGAAAATAGTGTGGAGCTGCGGATCGGCCTGTGGAACCGATTGGTTGCGCTTGAGCAATTGGGTTCCATCGTGACGTTGTCTGCCGGAGGCGCGCTGGCGGTCCCGTTTGAGGGCAGGGTGCGGTGGACGCGTGCAGGTGCTCTTGAGGCACGAAATGTTGACCTGAGCGAACTTCTAAAAGACGATCCTGCGTTCGCGGCGCTCTACTGGCGGGAACTCACGTCGCAAAAGACGCTCGAGCAGGCGTTTGCAATGGTTTCTCCCGCTTACCATTCAACGCGCGGCCTGTCGCCCGCTCGGTTCTCGAAGCTCATGTCTTACGCGCCATTAATCGAAAAGATCGCGTACAAACACGTGACCATGATCTCAATGCTCCTGGACCGCGCTAGGCCTAACATCATCGATGGCTTGAGCAAAGGCTCGTACCAGACGAGAGAGATGGTGGCCTACTGGCAAGCAGCGCGTATCATGGGAGTTCTGACACTGCTGGCCAGTGACCCCGGTGCCGGCGTTTGGCTTTGATCTATCCAAACAGTTTCGTTGGACGACGTGGACACCAAGCTTCTGGCTTGTTCGTGAGCGATCAAGCGGTTTAGCGTTAGCGGCAGGCCACTCAGCAGCAGCTTTCGGGCCGAGCGCGCTCGATGCCTATGGCGAGATGCTCGGCGCTGCGGACCACCCGATGCGCGCATTCGATGCCCTTTTCGGCATTTGCGCGATCGGCCGAGGAAACGCAGAGCTCGCGGCATCCGCAATCGCGACGATTGAACACCAGCGAAAGAGACATTTCACTATTGCACGAGATCATGTCGAGTATTTTTTGGCACTCTATGATAGGGCGCTGGAATTGCTTCAGCGGGTGGGAAATGAAAACAAATCCCGACGCCAAGAAGACACCAAGATCCTGGCACTAGACGACCCAGCAACCTTTTTGGCCAACGGAAATCTGGTAGGCTTCAGATACCTTGAGGCGCTGGGATCCATCGAGAATACATTTCGACGAGTGTTTGCTACCTCTTCTCAACGACAGATCACGGAAAGGGGGATTGCCCGTTGGTTTCAGTCAACTTGGACACCCCAAGAGCGAACGTATCACTGAACCCACTCAGAATATTTGGCGATCGGGACCGAGATAGTCCTGAAAGCGATAATGGCTTCACCGCGCAACCAAGTCGGACCGGATCACTTTACGGATGCGAATTCTTGAATCTCATCAGAACAGCATGCCGGTCTGAGATGTCCCGCAGACAGACGTCTCACCGCGCCCAAAGACTTAGCGCCACGTAGGCCAGTAGGCCGCCGGTCAGCAGTCCTAGAACGAAGACGTCTAGCATCGTGAATTCGAACGTACCCACACTCACCGGTCCATTGACTTCGGTCTGGTCCGTCGGCGCACTTGTAGTGGGCTGCGGGGCAACAGAAGTAGGGGGCTTGTGGTCAACTTTTGTAAACTGCAAAATTTGGGCTGATTGCTGCGCCTCGTTCGGCTTGGCACTTTGGCTTGCGGTTGCGCCTTCGTCTTCGGACGTTGCCATCTCAACATCTCTCCTGAAGCGGGGCGGCAAGAGCCGCCCCGGTCTAATTACGCGTGAGCGACCTTCGCCTGCGGCGTGAGAGTCTCAGATTTCCCGTCTTCATGTTCCTGGCGTCCGATGGTCACGTCAGGTTTGATCCTGAACCAGAGCGCATACAAAGCGGGCAAGCCCAACAGCGTGAGGATGGTACCGCCGAAGGTGCCTCCGATCAGTGTAAAGGCAAGTGATGACCAGAACACCGAGAAGGTGAGGGGAATGAATGCCAGCACAGCCGCCAGTGCAGTGAGGATCACGGGACGCGCGCGCTGCACCGTCGCCTCGACCACAGCGTCAAACGGAGTCAAGCCCTCATGCTCGTTCGTATGGATCTGTCCGATTAGGATCAAGGTGTTTCGCATGATGATGCCGGCGAGACCGAAGAAGCCGAGGATGGCGTTGAACCCGAACGCCTGGTCGAAGAAGAGCAGGGTAGGTACCATCCCCACCAGCGCCAACGGTGCTGTCAGGATAACCATGAACATATGCGCAAACGATCGAGTCTGGATGATGATGACAGTCAACATCAATGCGAGCATCAGCGGGAACACAGGTGCTAGGGCGGCGTTGGCTTTCCCGGCTTCCTCGATCGAGCCGCCCGTCGCAATTTCGTATCCGGTGGGCAGATTCTGCTTGATTGGCTCGAGTTTCTTCAACAGTTCGTTGGAAACGTCCGGCGGCTGTTGTCCCTCGGCAACATCACCTTGAACCGCTACTGTTGGCACCCGGTCGCGGCGTCGCATGATCGGCTCTTCCATCCTGACTTCAGTGCGTCCGATCTGCTCAAGGGGAATACGTTGACCCGCATTGCCGACCAGAACAAAGTTCCCGATTTTTGATGGATCGAGACGTTCACCTCCGAGGCTGCGAGCCACAACGTCAACGGTTCGGATATCTTCGCGGACCTGCGTAACAGTGACGCCGGTCAAATAGAACTGGAGTTGTTGGGACACGTCGTGCGAAGTGAGCCCGATCGCACGGAGGCGGTCCTGGTTCAGGACGAAATGTACCGTAGGAACCTGCTGACCCCAATCGACATTGACCTGTCGCATGTGAGGATTTGCTTCCATCTCCTGTTTCACCTTCGATGCGATCTCACGCAGTTTGGCAGGCTCGGGTCCGGAGACGCGAAATGCCACGGGAAACTGCGTGTATGGTCCAAAGGTGATTTGATTTGCGCGAATTTTCGCTCCGGGGGCGAGCCCATCCGCGGCTGCCCTACGGACCTTTTGTTTGAGGATTTCGCGGGTTTCTGGGTCTTTCGTGAGGACGACGATCTTAGCGAAAGACGGATCTGGCAATTCAGGCGCGATCGCGAGATAAAAACGAGGAGCGCCCTGGCCTATGTAGCTCGTGACAACCAGTGCTTCAGGCTGTGTCTTGAGCCAGTCCTCAACATGTTCGACGACGGCCGTCGTTTGCTCGATGGCTGTACCGTAGGGCATTTGGACTTCGACGAATACCTCCGGGCGGTCTGAAATTGGGAAGAACTGGTTTTTGAGGAAGCCCATGCCGAATACCGCGACAGCGAATACGGCTACGACCGCTATGACCACGGCCAATTTAAACCGGACTGCTTGTTGTACGAGCGACCTCAGCCGATTGTAATTTGGTGTTCCATAGATCGCCGCATGACCGCCTTGGATTGGCTTGATGTCGGGCAACAGCTTCACTCCGAGATACGGGGTGAAAGCGCCAGCGACAAGCCAAGAGGTCAGCAGAGCGAAGAAAACGATCCAGAAAATGTTTCCGGCATATTCACCTGCACTGGACTGCGCAAATCCTACCGGCATTAGACCGATAGCGGTCACCAACGCACCAGCCAATCGGGGAGAAGCCGTGTGTACCCAGGCCTCGCCAGAGGCGACGATCCGGTCGAAGCCTTCCTCCATTTTTACAACCATTGTCTCAATGACAATGATGGCATCGTCGACCAGGAGGCCAAGCGCGAGGATAAGAGCGCCGAGAGTGATGCGATCGAAATCGCGACCTGTGACCTGCATGATGATGAACACGCCAGCCAGCGTGAGCGGAACGGCGGCTGCCACCACAATACCCACTCTCCAGCCCAGACTGACCAAGCTGACGAAAATAACTACGGCCAGTGCCACGAAGAACTTGAGCATAAATTCGTCGATCGACTCGGCGATGTTCACCGCTTGGTCGGTCACTTTGATCAGTGACATGCCCAACGGCAGGGTCGCTGAGATAGCTCCGACTTCCTTTTCAAGGGCTTCGCCGAGTACCAAACCGTTCCACCGATCTCGCATCACTACGCCAAGCTCGAGCGTTGGCTCGCCTTGATGACGAATGAGGAAGGTAGCAGGGTCCTCATAGCCACGCTTCACATCGGCGACATCTGATATTCGCAGCATCCGGCCTTGTGAGACAATCGGCGTATTTCGAATGACATCTAGGTCGTCAAAGCTGCCGTCCACACGAACTTGAACTTCGGGACCATTTGTCTGAATTGATCCGGCAGGCGTTACGAGGTTCTGATTTGCAAGGGCCTGAAATATCTCGGAAGGCATGACTCCCAAGTTCGCTAAGCGATCGTGGGAGAATTCGATGAATATCCGCTCAGGCCGCTCGCCGATGATGTTGATCTTCTTTACGCCGGGCACGTGAAGCAATCGCTGCCGAAGCGTCTCAGCCTGGCGAGCAAGCACGCGGGGCGGCTCGCCTTTCGCTTTGAGTGCATACAGGGCAAACGTTACGTCGGAGTATTCGTCATTGACAAAGGGTCCCAGGGTCCCCTGAGGCAGCTTGGAAGCTTCGTCTCCCATTTTCTTTCGAGCCTGGTAGAACTGCTCTGCGACCTCAGCCGGTGGGGTGTTATCCCGAAGGGTCAGGGTTGTGAACGCGAGCCCCGGTCTTGTGAAAGTTTCAGCGCGATCGTACCACTTTAGCTCTTGGAGCCGCTTCTCGAGAGGCTCAGCCACCTGATCCTGCATCTCCTGCGCCGTAGCACCCGGCCATGCAGTCACGACAGTCAGAACTTTAATGGTAAAGCTAGGGTCTTCAGCACGACCGAGCTTCAGGAACGAAAACGCGCCAGCAGCTGTGATGGCTATAATCAGGAAGAGTGTAACTGCACGCTCACGAACGGCAAGCGACGATAGATTGAAGCTCATGTTACTCACCTTGCTCCGTACGGACCTGCTGCCCCTCGTGCAGCAGATGCGCGCCCAGCGCTACAAACCTCGAGCCTTTCTCCAGACCCGTCGAGAGTGACGCGCTTTCCGCGTCGATAGCCGCGACGTCAACCTGTTGGAAATGAACGGCACTTCCCTGATCGATAAGCCAGACCCCTGGGCCGTTGCCAGTGTCAAGAAGGGCGCTTAGCGGTACGCGGAAAAGCGGTTTTGTCGCAGTGTCTGAAATGGTGATGTTGATAGTAGCGCCAAGCGGTGCAGCAGCCGCGTCGCCTTCAAGGACATACCGCGCTTCGAAAGTGCGGGTGAGCGGATCTGCGGCGTTGGATAACTGTCTGAGTGTCGCTTTTCCGCCCTGTCCACTATTGAAGACCGTTGCTACCGCAGATGAACCGATCTTAGGGAGTAGCGTTTCCGGAAGGTCAATCGAAGCCTCCCGCGGACCGGCATGGGCCAGACGGATAACAGTTTGACCAGCTGCGACCACTTGGCCGGGCTCAACAAGCGTCTCGACTACCGTTCCGTCGGAGTCCGCTACCAGTATGGAATAGCTGGCGGTGTTTTCTGTCACACGAACCTGCGCTTCGGCAGCATCGAGCTTCGCGACGGCTACGTCTGCCGCTGCCTTCGCCCGGCTGTATATCGTGGCCGAAACGGCACCTGATGCCACGAGCGAATGGAAGCGGTGCTCATCGTCCGTCGTCTGCAGGACCTCTGCTTTTGCCGCTTCGACTGCCGCTTTCTGGGCCGTGATAGCGAGATCATAGTCGGTGTTGTCTATCCGCATGAGCGGCTGACCCTTGCGCACCACCTCGCCTGTGTCCACCAATCGCTCGGTCACTTTTCCTGCGATGCGGAAGCCCAAACTGCTCTGAATTCTGGCTGATACGATGCCCGTGAAACTGCGCTCGGCGCGCTGTGGATCTGAAACAACCGCAGTTTTAACCAGCGGAGGCTCGGTACGTGGATCTTGTTGCGCAGTCTGGGCTTTGTCGCAGGACTGGAGTGAGACGGCGGCGGCCGATAATAGCAGCATTGCTGCAAGTCTGTGTATTGACGTCATTGGGATGCCCTCGGTTAGAAGAAGGCATCATATGACCAGTGACCAAATTGTCAATCGGTCACTCTATGGAGATAGACTCCGGAGGATAAGTCCAATGACCTCGTTCGAACCATCAGGAACTGAATCCAAGTTGTGCTGCAGCATCGATGGGTTCAGAAAGGACTGCATGGCCAGCACTATAGAGCGCGTAACCTCGTCCGCAGGCGTCTTGCGCTCGAACTCTCCGCCGGCCCGGCCCTCGTCGATTATACCGCGTAAGAATGTTTCCACCCGAGATGTGTGCGCTAGGGAAGATTCCCAGCGCTCAGTGGTGGAATACGTCGCAATCTCGTACAACTGCCTGTCGACAAAGAAAAGCTCGACGTTTTTATCTATTAAAACTCTGAAATAGCTTCGTAATTTCTCCATTGCGGAGCCTGAGGTATTCGCCGCCTCCTCTGCTGAAATCGATATTTTGAGGAGGCACTCGGTGCAAATGGCTTCGCCAATCGACTGCTTTGAATCGAAGAATTTGTAGATATATGCTTTTGAAAAGCCTATCGCCTTGGCAAGGTCGTTCATGGTCGTCTTGCCGTAACCAAAGTGGCTGAAATAATCGTTTGCGGCATGAACTATTTGATCATGCCGTGCTTGCGGGTCAGGCCCGCGTTTTTGGGCTGCTTCGACAGGTTCTTTGATAGCCATGGCTGAACGTAGCATCCAAACATTCGAATAACAACAGTGACCGATTAGGTACTGAGTATTACGAATCCCGGTTTGCCTTGAGTGCCATGTCTATGCCATCCCGGAGTTGCTGCGCAACGGATTTGCCGATTAGCTGCTCGACTTCACCTTGAGCCATTGCCCAGTGCGGGAGTGCTTCTTGACGTTTAGCCTCGCCATGCGGTGTAAGGCTGATAAAGAGCCGCCGCGGCTCGGTTGGATCAGGCTTAGAAAAAACCAAGCCCTTTGCCTGAAGTGGCTTGAGGGTTCGCACGAGCGTCGTTCGTTCCATGACAAGCTCGGCCGCTAGATCATTCATCGTCATCTCGGAGTTCTGCGATAGAAATTCCATTATGGCGAAGTCACCAGCGGAGATAGAAGTCGGGTCAAGATGTTTCTGATAGATGCGGCCCAAGAGTCGCGAAAACTGGCGGGTCGCCAGAGAATAGCACAGATCAGTGGTTCTTGTATTTTTTGAGTTTTTCGAAGCCATATCATCGCTCAACATCTCAGCTACCACATTCCTATCTTCTGCCGGTCCCTGTTGTCAAAGCAGCTGTCATCATCGTGGAGCCGACAGCACCACGCTCGCGTTTTGGCCGCCAAATCCAAAGGAGTTTGAAAGAACGTGATGCACACTGCTCTCGCGCCTGCGATTGGGCACTACGTCGAGCGGTATAGCCCCATCCGGATTGTTGTAGTTTATCGTCGGCGGTATCGTCCCGCGGAGGATAGTTAATAGAGAGAAAACTGCCTCGATCGCGCCAGCAGCTGATATCGTATGGCCGATCATTGATTTGTTCGATGAAGTGGGGATTTCGTTGACGCGCTGTCCAAAAACGCCGGACATCGCTGTGTATTCCATCTTGTCGTTTTCGGGCGTCGAAGTTCCATGTGCGTTGACGTAATCGATATCGGACTGATCAAGACCAGCGTCAGCGAGCGCCGCACGCATTGTCTCGATTGCCGGACCGCCGTCCGGAGAGGAGCGAGTTCGGTGAAACGCGTCAGCCCGGTCCGCGCAGCCGCTAATCAAACCGAGTATCGTAGCCCCGCGCGCGACAGCCGACTCAAGCGTTTCCAATACGAGCGTGGCTGCACCTTCTGCCATGACAAAGCCGTCGCGGTCACGGCTGAATGGTCTCGATGCGGCGGATGGGGTGTCGTTGTTCGTGGAGAGGGCTGAGAGTAGGGAGAACCGGATTAGTGATTCTGCGCTCACAGATCCGTCTGTCGCCACGGCTAGCGCGCGCTCTGTCCTGCCTTGCCGAATGGCTTCCATACCCAACTGAATCGCGGTAACGCCGCTCGCACACGCAGTGGACAGGGTGATCGGTAGGCCACGCGTCCCAAACAGTTCTGATAGCCTCTCGGAGATCGAACCAAACAGAGACGCCTCATGAAAGGCCGGGTCTGGTTTGTCTCTCATCGCGGCCAAAAATCGGTCATAGGCGTTGCCAGTCTGGTGTCCCGTCTTTAACCGGTCGGCGAGTTCGAAGCGCGCTTGCCAATCGGGTTCGATCGGTGGTGCAGCTAAGAAAAGCGGTCCGCTGAACGAACCATCTACGCCGGCTTGTGAAAGCGCCTCTTGGGTAGTCTCACGTGCGAAGGCGAATGAACGCTCAACTGCATTCGGAGCCGAAACGTCGACAAAATCGACTGTTCCGGCGATGGTTGTTCTCAGCCCGGAGGTGTCGAAGCGGCTTATGCGTTTGATGCCGGACTCTCCGCCACATAGGGCGCGCCAGTTGTCCTCAACACCTTGACCAAGCGATGTCAGGACACCCATCCCGGTGACAGCAACGATCGGGCGGCCTCGATGGTCGTTAAATATCTGCGACATCGCCACCTCTGACTGACGTGTGATCGGATAGATTCGACACGACATGGATGGAGACACCATTCGCCACGGCGGACCGCTCTGCGCCGACTAGTCTTACAAACTCAGCCTCTGCCCGCTCCCAAAGCGCACTCGCTTTCTCGAATGCTTTCATGCCGGTGTCAGTAACCCGAACGATTCTGGTGCGACGATCCTTTTGACCCCGTGCAATGGATACCATTTGGCCTTTCAGCAGCGGTCGGAGGTTGCGCCCCAACGTAGACTTGTCCAAGCCAAGCAGGCGGCCGAGCTCACCGGAAGGGCTCTCCGGATTGTCAAGGGCCATAGAGATCAGTGCCACCTGTGCGATCGATAGACCTGAAGTGCGGACGTATTCGTCATAGATCCGCGTTGCCGCACGAGCGGCGCGTCGAAGATTCGTACAGTGGCACAGCGTATGGGAGAACATCCGGGTCATGCTGTGGCTCGTGCGCGCGGGTACGTACCAGTTGCGTATGCAACAGCTGCGAGGTCCCGGCCTAGTGATTGAAGGTAGCGGTCGGTGCGGCTGGCAGTGGCGAGGACATCGTTCAGCTCCCGGGCTTTCCACGCAGCCTCTTTGATAACCGATTGTTCTGGCCCCTCGCTTAGAAGAAAATCGAGTGCCGGCCGATCTACCATGTTCTTCTTCGCCACGAATGCAGCGGCTTTGACGTCGCCGAACGAACACTTCGCTGTAACCCAAATCGGTCGAAGCTGCTTGGCCTCGACCCAGTGCGCCCAGGTGGTGGAGACATCGGCTAATACCGTCTGATCCGAATACTTCAGCAGCATGCCGTGAACCGAGCCGTTAGGGAGCAGGGCAAGCGGTAATTCGCTATTTTCTTCGATCACACCAGCGACGGATCTCCGCCAACCTCGGACGAGCGCCGGCACCTGCTCGCGTGGCAAAAACTCGGGTCTTATCATCCAGGCATCGTAAGAGAACATCCAGACATCGCGCGTGATAAGTGCGCGCGAGAAGAATTCCGAAGCGCTACCGGGGATCGCTTGGTCTAACAGGTTTCTTTTGAATGATAGATTCATCGTCATTGTCTTTATGGGCATTGGACGTTGAACTGGTCCGCCGCTCCCAATCCAGTGAACAGCGAATGCAGTGCCGAGTGATGCGGCGAGACGTCTTCGGTCACGAGGCGATGATTGATATGTGCTATTGCACATAATGTTTGTCAATGGTCTAGTTTCGTTCTCGACCGGTCCGTGCTCTCAGTCGAGCGGGTGACATCGCTTGCCCGCAAAAAAAGGGGGCGGCTTTGGGCCGCCCCGATGCATTAGTTTTCCTCAGCCGCCTTTTCGATCACTTGCGCAACGTCTTTTGCGTGGACTACGAGCGAAGCGTGGCTGCCTTCAACCGACGTAGTCTTCGCTTTGATGCGCGATGCAAAGAAGTGCTGATCCTTGGGATCGAGCAGTTTATCTTTCTCGCTGATGACAAAGTAACTCGGCTTTTTGTGCCAGGCTGCGTTCGTCACCTTCGCTTCGAACGCGGTATGGTTCAAAGGAAGCTGGTTGGACGCCAGGGTCTGCGCAATTGAAGGCGGCACGTCAGCTGCGATAACCTGGGGGAACGCAGCCGGATCAATCGAGAGATAGCCTTTGGAGTCCGGGCGGATTGCGGCGATGCCTGGGGTCTTCGTTCCCGCATTGCCCAAGGCCGCTACGGATTCGCCTTTTTCCGGAGCGAAGGCGGATACATACACCAGCGCCTTGACCTTGGAGCCGCTTCCAGCCTCTGTGATCACGACGCCACCCCAGGAATGCCCGACCAGAATCACCGGTCCTTTCTGAGCTTCGATTGCCTTCGTGGTCGCTGCCACGTCGGCATCGAGCGACGTCAGCGGATTTTTCACGAGAGTGACGTGGAAGCCATCGTTTTCGAGAATTTGTGCAACTGGTTGCCAGCTTGTCTCGTCGACAAACGCGCCATGAACCAATACGATATTCTTAACCTTTTCAGCGGCAATCGCTGATGGGGCAAGGCTTGTCGCGACGAGAAGGCCGGCTAAGCCTGAGTACATTTTCCTAAGCATGTCATCTTCCTTTTCTCAGGGAACAGGCGTCCGTGCAATGGAGCGAATTTCTCTCTGCTTTCCTCGCGACGGGTGTCGGCGAGCAAGGGGGCCTGTGTTACAGGGAGAAAGGTAAGGTGATATCGAATGAGTATATATAGCGAGGAAAACGGAAGACTTGATCGATCGTCCGAACCAGACGAGAAATTGGATCTTCTATCCGACGTGCTGCGGTTCGTGCAGCTAAAAGGCGGATTGGTGTTTTCCGGCGGATTTCCTGAAACAGGCGAACTGCAACGGCTTAGGGATGTGTCCTCGATCCACGTTGTACAAGAGGGTGGTATCGAGCTGGTGCAGCCTAGACTTCCACCGCTTTCAATCAAAGCAGGCGAGGTACTGCTAATTCCACGCGGTGGGGTCGCGCTCAATATTCGAGCGTCGTCAGACGCCGAACGGCCGCCCAGAATGATCAGCGCAACATTCACGTTTGACAATGCGGGGGCTGCGGGCCCTCTTCTCAAGCTTCTCCCGGATTTCATTCACATCACGCCCGCGATGGATAAATCATCGGTGCTTATAAAGGATGTCGCTCAGTTTCTCGTGCTGGAAACCGCGAATCCGGAGCCCGGTTTCTCGCTAATGATCTCAAGAGTAATCGATATACTGGTGATAAGGTGTATTCGTACTTGGTCGCGCACCGTACAGAATGATGGTTGGGTTGGCTCCCTCGCGGATGAGCGCATCAGCCGTGCCGTAGCTGCTCTCCATCGAGATCCGACAACAACGTGGACTGTAGGCGCGCTTGCATCGCTAGTTGGAATGTCTCGATCAAGCTTTGCCGACAGGTTCACGCAGTTGGTGGGTCATCCGCCCTTGCGCTATCTCCAAAATTGGCGGCTACAGCTAGGTTTCGATCTTCTCCATAACACGCCTCTATCTGTGAAGGAGATCGCTTATGCCGTCGGTTATGAGTCCGAGGCTGCCTTCAGCCGTGCATACCGTACGAAGTTCGGATATCCTCCGCGGGATAGTAGAGTTCGAACGGCGGGATCAGCCTGATCGCTTCAAAATAAGCGAGTCTACGTCCACCAGCTTTTTCCATCGAGTTCCCGTCAACACTTTGCCGATATCTCCACGAACGTCGATAGATTCACCCGAGACCTGCGTAAGGTATCTGGCTGCACCGATCGCATAGATCGCAACTTCCTCCACAGCGTGCCGAGTGCGACCGGCGAAACCATATTGTAGGTTGGCTATCACCTTAACGGTTTCGATAGCACCTCGATAATGCCTTCCGAGGTCTAGCGCAGCAAAGTCTGTAGGCGCTTTTGAAATTTTTGTCTGGTAGGACATGGCGATGGAATGATCCGCTTCGCCGTTGTCTCGGCGTTTCGCGCTAAGGACAAACCATTCGCCTCTACCCCGCTGCACCGAAAGACGACGCAGGGCGTCCCTTAGCGCGTCGTCGATATCGACGCCGGTTCCTTCGACCGTTGAATTGTCGAACTCGACCAGTACTGGGGTTCTTCCGATATTTTCCATACTAAAACATTGCCTCTGTTCCTTGCCGTACTGGTGCTTGTCTAACGGAGATCCGGGCGCGGTACTCGCCGGGGGTAATGCCGATCAACCGTTTAAATATCTTGCGGTAAGAATTCTGGTCCTCATACCCGCATCGCTGAGCGATTTCGTCGATTGAGATATCGCGTGTTTCGAGCAGCTTGCGGGAATGGCTGACCTTCAGGCGTTGGCAGTAGTCCGTCGGGTTCAATCCTGTCGCCCTGCTGAACCGACGCAAAAACGTTCTAGGACTTGTCCTCGCTCGAGCTGCCATCTCTTCAAGTGTCGCTCGCTTTCCGGGTGTCGAGTGCAGCCATCGCTGGACTTCGACAATCGCCAAGTCTCCGTGATCAAGTTGGGGTGAGAAGGGAGCGTAATAGCTTTGTGGCCTGTCCGCAGGATCGATTAGCATGAATTTCGCCGTCGATAACATTACTTCCGTACCTATCAACCGATCGACAAGGCGCAGGCCGAGTTGCGTCCACGCCATGACGCCGCCGGCGGTAATGACGTCGACTTCATCAACAAGCAATTCATCGGCTCGCAAGTCGACCAGCGGGAAACTGTCTTTGAATTGTTCCCTCAGGGACCAGTGCGTGGTCGCGGATCTGCCATCAAGTACGCCAGCTTGGCCTAGTATGAACGCGCCTCCGCAAGCCGAACACATAATCGTGCCGGCCCGCGCGGCATCGGAGAGCCATGTCTTGGCAATTGGCAAGATCGAGAGATCCGCACCTGGGAGCATTGGCGGAGCTACAACGGCCGCAAGCTTGCTATCGCCGTCCAAATACGAGCTACCCTCAGATGCCAACTCAACATCGATTGTCACGATGCGGGCCGCGGAAACAGCTGCAATTTGGCTGTTGGCAATCGCCCATAGTTCCCTGAGCCCATACACGGCAGCATCCGATCGCCCGGGAAGACTGAGAATTCCAACGTAGTGGATATTTGGCAAGATTGCCCCGATTATTGTCTAGAACGCCACTGCACAGCTATAGCGCCCTGCGTAAAATACAAGGCCTCTCAACTAGGAGGCCTTTATGGAAAGCAAAAATAATTCGAACGCACCATATAAGTTCAAGCATGGCGAGTTTGATATCACCGTCGTTAGCGACGGGTTCATTGCGCTTCCGTCTGATATCATCATGCCGGAAGCTAGCGATCAGGATAAAAGGTCGATCCTTGCCCGCCTGGGCGGCGGGAGATCGACTGCACCGATGCACACGAACATCCCCGTCATCAAGGTCGGGAACGAGCTAATCATTGTCGACACGGGGTCGGGCTCGCAATTTCAGGATACCGCCGGGGCGCTCGAAGAAAATCTGAAGAGAGCGGGTGTTGATCCAGGCAGCGTGACAAAGGTGATCCTCACACATGCGCACCCTGATCACATGGGGGGAATCCTGAGAGATGATGGCTCGCTACTGTTTGCGAACGCCGAACATCTCGTAAACGTCGACGAATGGTCATTTTGGCAAGACGACGCGCTTTTGGCGGAGGGGTTGAGGCCGTTTGCAGCTGGAGCGCGTTCAAACTTTGCCGCCATTGGAGAGCGTCTCACAATGGTCGCGCCTGGTACAGCCACGATTAATGGGATCGAGATAATCTCGACGCCGGGTCACACCAGCGGTCACATCTCGCTTTCGCTCGAAGGAGGCGATGGGCTGCTGATCACGGGGGATGCGCTGACGAACCCGATCGTGTCGTTTGAGCACCCAGACTGGCGGTTTGGTTTCGATGCCGATCACGATACTGCGGTGCGTACGAGGCGAATGCTTCTTGACCGTTTCGCACGCTCCCCCGCAAAGCTCCTGGGTTACCACTGGTGCTACCCCGGCATTGGACAGGTTGAGCGGTCAGGTGAAGCCTATTCTCTCGTCTAGGACAGAGCTGATCCCGGGAAGCGGAATGCTCCCCGGGATCAGATATCAGCAGATCGTATCTACGATACCACCTTCGACGCGGAGTGCGGCTCCGGTCGTCGCGGACGACAAAGGTGAAGCTACGTATGCGATCATGTTTGCCACTTCATCGACGGTCGCGGTCCGTTGGATGATCGAGGAAGGCCGGTTCGCCTTAACGAAAGCGTCGGCGGCATCCTTCACATTTTGATCGGTGCCGGAGATCGATCCCTCAATCATCGAAACAACACCATCAGAAAGCGTTGGGCCAGGCAGAACCGAGTTCACAGTGACCCCTGTACCGGCCGCGCGCTTTGCCAATCCCCGAGCCAGCGCCAACTGTGCCGTTTTAGTCGTCCCGTAGAAAATCATGTCGGCGGGCACATTTATCCCGGATTCGGAGGAAACGAAGATGACCCGGCCCCATCCGTTTTCAATCATCTGCGGCATGTAGAGACGCGACAGGCGGATACCCGACGTAACGTTTACCGAGACAAACTCATTCCATTCTTCTTCCGAGGATTCGAAGAAGTCCTTCCATGCGTAAATTCCCAGATTATTGATGAGGACGTCACATTTGGGGTGCTTAGAGAAAAGCTCGTCCGCGGTTTCGCGTTTGCTGAGATCACCAACAAAGCCCTCAACACGCACCTCGCCAGCAAGTGCTTTGATGACGGACACAGCGGTCGAAACCGTGTCCTCCTTTCGGCCATTGATGACAACGTTGGCACCCGAAAGCGCGAGCGCTTTGGCGGCTGCAAGGCCGATACCTGCCGACGAACCGCTGATGATGGCGGTTTTTCCTGTGAGATCGATTTTCATTTTGATTCCGTTTTAATAGGGGAGGGTAGGCCAACGCGCACGGCGGTTGCGCGTTGGCCCTCTGCTTGGGCGCAGGGAAGGTCGCCCAAGGTTGACGTCGGCCGTTGCTACAGCTGCGGCATGTATTTGGCGAAGGATTCAGCCTTGGTGTCCGGGGGCGACAGACGTGAGTTGGTGGTCGATCCACCAATGTAACGCTCCCAGATTTTCCAGCCCTCGGATGTCTTCACCAATCGGTCTCTCATCGGTGAGTAAAGCCAGATCGCCGGCAAGTCCGCGCCGCTCTCCATCACTTCTCCCGAACCGATCTTCACCGCATCTTCCGGCCAAGCGTGGCGGACCAGAAGATTGTGATATCGCACTACAACGCCATCTCCGTCCTTATCGACAATGTGGTTGGTGGCATGGCGGCTGACACCAGGGATCAGATAGGGGTAATCCACCTCGAAGAAGTGTCGGATGCCTTCGTGTCCACGAATGGTTCCGTGGAAGTGGAAGGCGACAGCGTCTGGGGTGAACGAGTTGATCATGCCTTCGACGTCCCACGTCTCGAAGAGCCAGTTGACCCGGTTGACGTAGTCGATTGCGCTTACGTGATCAGCCGGATCGAGAATGCCTTGCTTGGCAATCGGGGGGAAAGCTTTTTCCATGGTCATATCCTTCAAGTAGTTATTGTCACGCGAGCTCAAGCTGTCGGCAAAACGGTGGCGAGCTGAGCCTGCAGCCCTTTGGGGTCGGCGATGAAAGCTCCAGCTGCTCCACGAGAAAGCTCGCCAGGGAAAACTTCGTCAGCACCCTCCTCGATCGCATCTACGATGTCGGACGCTGCTTCCTTGGGCGTCACTTTCTCTTGATTGGTCCAAGCGCCCATTGCAGTATCTACCTGAACCGGCATAGCTGCAGTAACTGTTGTACCCTGTGATTTCAGTTCCGCACGCAGGCTGTGTGTAAGTGATAGTGCAGCGGCCTTGGATGCCGAATAGGTTCCCATGAGGGGCAGCGCAACTAGCGAGAGGAACGACAGGACGTTGACCAAAGCGCCACCATTGTTGTCCTTGAGGACAGAGGCGAAGCCACGCGAGACATTGAGCGGGCCGAAGTAGTTGACGTCCATCTCTTGCTTTGCGTTGCTTACGTCAGCTGACGCGAGTGCGCCTGAATCTCCGGAGAAGCCGGCATTGTTGATCAAGAGATTGACATCGGGTGCAAGCTTTGCCGCTGCCTCAACGGATGCGACGTCAGTGACATCGAGTTTGATCACGACGACGCGATCAGGGTTGCTTTCGCGGAGCTCAGCCAGTGTCTCTGGATTGCGGGCAGCTGCATATACCTTGTGCGCGCCTCGCTCGAGAAGTTCTCTCACGAGCGCCTGACCGATACCTCCATTTGCCCCGGTGACAAGGGCGATGGCTTCAGAAATTTTCACGTATTCTCCTTTGTGTGTATATGCACACCAAGGGGTGCGCAATGTCAGCTGTTTTCTGTACGTCGGCTAACTGTGCCGCGCTTGGCTGATTTCGATGTTGTCGTGCCGGCTCCGCGCCGCAGGCTCGATCCCAAACTGAGATTCAAACTTGATCTGGGCTTTCTCCCAATAGGGAGAGGCCTCCGCCAGCTTCGCAGTACCGTGCTCTGTGAGCGACAGCACCTTAGCTCGCTCTCCAACTTGTGCGCTGCTTTGGATTAAACCGCCGTCAAGCATTGGCTTGAGCGCTCGCACAAGACTGGTCCGCTCCATGACCATCACCTCTGTCAACTCAGCGACTTTAAGCCTTCCGTAGTGCTCTAGAACCGTCAGGAGCGAGAATTGGGATATCGTAAGATTACAGGGAGACAGGGCGGCATCGTACATTCGGGTAAGCCATCTCGCGCTTCGACGCGATGCGAAACAATAGCAGTTGTCTGGCCCAAATGTGCTTTCCATGAACTAGATATGTGCTATTACACACATCATGTCAAGCCAGATCGTCTTTCATCAAGGCTGGCATGCAAATTAATGAGTGAAGGAGCTAGTAATGAACGAACATGATCTCCCGGTGCACGCCTTGCCTGATGCCCAAACGATCGTGGAGGCGGTCAATTTTGTGAATCGTATCAATTTCTTATTCGACAGGTGGGAAGTCGATAAACTTCTCTCGGCCTTCACGGGTGACGTGATCGTAGATCATCCACTTGGTCGAAGTGTCGGCAAGCCGGCGCTCGCGGAATTTCTGAAAGCGTATGAACCCATTACCCACGGGGTCAGGAGACACAATTGCAATCATGTCGTCTTATACGGGGACGACGGGGATGTCATCGTATCCTACTATATCTTGCTCATTCGGATCGCCCCAAGCGCGGACGCGCAGCGACTAAAAGCGGAGCCAATGAGAATCATGGAGTATGACGCCCAGTTTCCGAAACTGATCTCGTACGCAATGGTTACAGATACGCTCACCAAGCTCGACGACGGCCAATGGAGAGTCCGCCATAAACGGGTGGAAAACGTCGCCGAAGATACTGTTCATCACTTCTAGCGATGGAAGCGCCCGGCTAAATGTCGGGCGCTTTTTTCAGGCCGGAACTTCGATCGCGATCGCGATACCTTGACCGCCGCCGATGCAAAGCGCCACGAGACCTTTTCGAATGCCGTCTCTTATCATCGAGTGGATTAGTCGGGTAATCAGAACCGCGCCCGTTGCTCCAATAGGGTGGCCATGAGCAATAGCACCGCCATCGACATTGACGAGCTCTGCAGGAATTCCGCTTCGCGCTATGACCGCCAGCGGTACAGCTGCATACGCCTCGTTGATTTCGACACGCTCGACATCGGATATTGTCCATCCAGCTTGAGCTAACGCTCGATCGATAGCTGGCACGGGTCCAAGACCAAACATCGCCGGCTCGATGGCAGCGATTCCAAAGCCAGACAGCTTTGCAGCTATTTCCACTCCATGGTGTCGGGCGTTCGATTGTGTGGTGACCAGCATTGCTGAAGCCCCACTGTTCAGACCCGGCGCGTTTCCAGCTGTTATAGTTCCATCTGGACGGAACGCCGGCTTCAGCTTTGATAGAACCTCCGCGGTCGTTTGAGGGCGGGGCGCTTCGTCTTTCTCGAAGAGTGTCACACCCTTCTTATCTCGGACAGATAAAGGAACTACCTCGGCTGCAAAATGGCCCGCACTTTGAGATCGAGCAAACCTCAACTGGGAGCGCTCAGCCCATTCGTCTTGCGCCTCGCGAGTGATTCCAAGAATGGACACGAGATCCTCGGTATGCCATCCAGAATGCTTGCCAGAAAAAGCGTCCTCGAGACCATCGGTTAGCATACTGTCGAGTATCTGCGCTGCGCCAAGCCGATGGCCCCAGCGGCCATCGGGCAGCAAGAAGGGTGCTCTGTCCATGTTTTCCATGCCGCCCGCGATAGCGAATTTTGCTACTCCAGCCTTCACTTCAAGAGCTGCGGAGACCACAGCTTGCGCTCCCGAGCCACACACACGATTGACTGTGTAGGCGGGCACCGAGACAGGCAGCCCCCCTTCTATCGACGCTTGCCGCGCGGGATTCATCTTGTTGCCGGCTTGGACGACGTTTCCCATGATCGCAGAATCGATCGTGGCGGGCGGCAAGCCTGACCGCTCGATCACAGCGCGGATGGCTGTGCCGCCAAGCTCTATCGCTGATATGCTCTTGAGAGATCCATTGAACGCGCCAATAGCTGTGCGTACCGGGCTGCAGAGAACGATATCGTCGTCGGTCAAGATTATAGCCTTTCCGTAGTTGAAAGAAGCCCTCGTGAGCTCAAGCGGTTTCCTGGCTTGTATGAATCAGCTGCCGTCCGGCTTGTCGTTGTCGCCGCTGCGGAGATCCGGTTGTCCCAGCCCCTGCAATGCACCTAGCGCTGACACGTCACTACCCGGGCCTTGTTGCTGCGATGCGAGATGACCCTGTTGCTTGGCAGCTTCCAGGACCTGGTGGCGAACTTCTTCTACAATCTTCTCTCGCTCTTCGGCCGGCATGCTGGCGAGATCTTCCTGTGTAAGTCCGTGTTCGCCGAGATACTGTTGCATCAAGCGGTCTCCAATGGACATGTCGGCCAGTTCGCCAAATTCCTCTTCGGGACTTTTTTCGGATGTTTGGCTGGGTGCATCAGCCTGGGGGCTAGTTTGAAGTGACCAGAGGGCACCAGAAAGCTTTGCCGTACTTCCGGTTTCTGAATCCCTGGTAGCCGAACGCGGTGCTGATGAGGTTGGCCCGATCGGCGCCTCGAACGCTTGGGCCTTAGCCCCGCGGGTCTTGCTCGACATGAGGCTGGTGTTGGCCCCGAAATTGCTATCGATGTAAGTCATGAGTTCCTCCTTGTGAACTGCACGCAATTTAGTACGGTCAACCTTGCTCGTGGCTTTCATTATGCAAGTCACTACCCGTATTTGCAATGACTGATAGAATTAGCGACGCGCGGTGGGTGAACCCAACCCGCTCGTAGACCCGTGCGGCGCGGTTCTCTCCCTTCACGTGCAGGAAAGGGATCCGTCCCCCGCTGAGTATTCGCTTGGTCAGGAACGCGACCAAGTCTCGAGCGAAGCCTTTTCCTGTGTGGTCTGGGTGAGTGCAGACAGCGCTGATCTCGGTGAACTGCGGCAGAGCAAGGCGCGTGCCCGCCATGGCGATAAGCTGCCCCTCGGCCGACCTCACACCGAAAAATGCGCCCATGGCGATAGTCTGCTCCGCAAAAGGGCCTGGCTCAGTAAGTTTGGCTAGAGTTATCATCTCGTCCACATCCGCGACCGTGAGGCGGACTGGCTGAAATCTCTCGCTGTCGGCCGCTAGTGTGCATATCATCTGGTCTATCGGTCGTTGTCGAACCACACGCCAACCGCTGGGAAGAACGGGCGCAACATCTGTGAAGAGCGCAACGGGTTGACCAACGTCCAATGTAGCGGCCAACTCGTTGAAGGCCCCGGGAAAACCGGCTTTTAGTGCAGCAAACGGCGCGACGTCGGCGGGATAGCGCTTGGCGTTGTCTCCCCCGAGCGAAAACTTGTTGTGCTCGTTCGCCAGCGCATGCCAAATCGGGTTGTCGAGTACTGCAAGGTCCATCGTTCTGTCCTCTCACGATGCCGGAATGAGCTACCATAGTTACTTGCATAATAAAAGGTACTGCGGTAGCCTTACCGGAGAAGGGAAGTTGGTGTGAAACGTAAAAGCCTTGCGACCATGGAATGCCCAGTTGCCCAAACGCTGGAACGCGTTGGGGACCGGTGGACAATGTTGATCCTTCGAGATGCTATGAAGGGGAAAACCCGGTTCGACGAGTTTCAGCGCAGCATGAATGTCGCGCCAAATATTCTGACCGGTCGTCTTTCGAATTTGGTTGAAAGCGGGTTCCTGGTTCGCCGACGATATAGCGAGCATCCGCCGCGTGACGAGTATGTCCTGACCGATATTGGTCGCGATTTTCAGAGTGTCGTGCAGGCGATGATCGGCTTTGGGAACCGGAACTTTTCCGAGACAAGCGGGTCGGTCGCTTTTGTCGACACCGAGACGGGTCGTGAGGCCGACCCGATTACTGTTGACCGGCATACTGGCGAGGCCATTAGCCTGCCGCGCTTCGTTTTGCGGTCGAATGAACCGCAGGTTCAATAAGTAATGTCCACAAGGACTCTTCCCGATCCTGAGCGGCACGCCATTACTCGCGAGGGCCTCCTCGACGGCACGTTCCTAGAACGTGCAAGAGCGATCCCCGGGCTTCAAGCTTTGACTGATCAGCAATTGGAAAAGAGTCTCGACGGCACCCTTCGCTTTCTGTCTGGACAACAAGATGTTTGGATTTTCGCTTACGGCTCGTTGATTTGGAACCCCGCGTTTGACTTCGAAGAGCGTGTCGCGGCCTCTGTGGAGGGCTGGCATCGAAGTTTCTGCCTCTCGGCGCCGTTTGGGAGGGGAACGCCCGAGAATCCTACCCTTTTCCTCGCGTTGAATGAAGGGGGAAACGCGGAGGGCGTTGCCTACAAGTTACCCAGGGGCCGCGAGCGCGAGGAGCTTCTTCTTGTTTGGCGTCGCGAGATGTTTAGCGAAGGCTACCAAGCCAAATGGGTCGAGGTTCACAGCAAGGCTGAGGTGTTCCGAGCAATCACTTTCGTCGCAAATCCCAGCGCGACGAGCTTTGTCGGCGAGCTCACGCCTGAGGTTGTCGCCGACCGCCTTCGCAAAGCAAACGGCCCTTTGGGCAGTGGGCTTGAGTATCTCTACGACACGATCCACCATCTACAGAAGGTCGGGCTTCGCGATGATCTCCTCGACAGCATCGGGCAGTTGACGGGGGTGGGATAGTCGGCTTCGAGCTCGTATCAAAAGAGGGGCGCGCGAGTCTTGCGGTTAGCACGCTGGCGCGATCGCACCCTGCAAGAAAATGGAGACGCACATTCGCGCTCTGGCCGCGATCTCCTCTTTACTAGGATATGAAACCTGTCCAAGCAGAGCCGATCGCTGCGGCTCCATGATCATCATGCCTCGCAGCATCCCGCAAGCGACGTGCGGATCTTCGAGTTTGAGGACCCCCGCATCGACCCTGGACCTGAGATATTCCTCCATGACGTCATTCGTTCGCTCGATCGCTTTCACGTAGAAGGCTGTCGCGATTTCAGGGAAACGATCGGACTCGCTCACAATGAGTTTCAGCAAAGTAACGGTGCGCTCTGAAAGTGTAAGCTCGCCGTATGCAGCTAAAATGCGCTCCAGTCCGTCGGCCACCGGATGATCCCTCAGCGCGGAGATGTCCAAGCGAAGTAGAAAATCGTCGATGCGCGCGCTTACGACCGCTGAGAAGAGATCGGATTTCGCCGGAAAGAGGCGATAGAGCGTTTTGGTCGAGACGCCCGCAATTTGCGCTATCGCGGTGATGCTCGTGGCCTCGTAGCCGCCTTCCCGAAACGAACAGCAGGCAGCGTCCACTATCACAGACCTGGTGTCCTCGTCGCACCGGGTTTGTGGGCGGCCACGTGGCCTTTTAACTTCCATACTATTTTGGACCATCATTATTTTCCAAAACCAATTGACCGTTTCACAAGTACAGCATATTTTGGAACACAGCAAGTTTCCTAAATAACGCTCAACTGAGATATCGTCATGACAGATAACGTCCGCCTGCTGAACCCCTCAAAGCCGGTCGCTGAGAAAACGAACCCACCGCTTGGGGAGCCCCCAGCAAAAGTCGCGCAGGAGCTTGCACTAGGTGCGTCACTCCCGGGTGTGGACACTGCGCCAAGAAGGCGCAAGCGTGGGCGTGGAGTGCTCGTCGTCGGTGGACTGATTTTGCTGGCCGGCGTTGCTTACTATGGCCACAACTACTGGACGGTCGGCCGTTTTCAAGTCGAGACCGATGACGCCTATGTGAAAGCGGACAGCAGTGCAATCGCGCCGAAGATTTCGGGCTATCTGAAGGAAGTCCTGGTATCTGACAACCAGTCGGTAAAGGCTGGCGACCCTCTGGCTCGCATCGATGATCGCGACTTCACGGCCGCGCTCGATCAAGCGAACGCCGACGTTCTCGCGGCCCAGGCGACCTTGGACGCCAGCAAGGCATCCTTGGATATCCAACAGTCCAACATTGCCGCCGCAAGAGCTACACTTGAGGTAGACAAGGCGAATGAGCTGTACGCGGAGCAGAACAACAAACGCTATTCCAATCTGGCGACAAGCGGCTATGCCCCGGTGCAGACAGCTCAGCAGGCGGCCTCTCAAATCGCCGTCGCGAAGGCGACCATTTCACGCGATGAGGCCGCCCTCGAAACAGCTCAGAAACAGGTGTTGCTCATTGATGCCCAGATCGCGCAGGCCAAGGCGAACGTCGCTAGAGCGCAGGCCAGCCAACGACAGGCTGAGTTGAACCTCAGTTACACCACTGTCATCGCTCCTGTTGAAGGAACCGTCGGCAACAGAACGCTCCGTACGGGTCAGTACGTCCAAGCGGGTACACAGCTGATGTCACTGGTTCCCACACAACAAGTTTACGTAATCGCAAACTACAAGGAGACGCAGTTGACCGACGTTCGGCCCGGGCAGGAAGTCGAAATCGATGTCGATATGTTCCCTGACAAGCGATACAGCGGACACGTTGATAGCATTGCGCCTGCGAGTGGCCAGGAATTCGCGCTTCTGCCACCTGACAACGCCACGGGAAACTTCACCAAGGTCGTTCAGCGCATACCGGTGAAAATCGTCCTCAAGAGCGATGACGTTAAGGACGGCACGCTTCGGCCAGGTATGTCAGTGCAGCCGGTAATCGACATTCGGTCCGGCACCGACAAGTAGGAGTTTTCGACATGGCAGCGGCTCAAACTTCGAGCGCCAGCGCTCGAGAATGGATTGCCGTGCTCGCCGGCATGATCGGCGCGTTCATGGCTATCTTGAATATCCAAATCACGAACGCATCCCTACTCGATATTGAGGGAGGCATCGGCACAGGTGTCGATAACGGGGCTTGGATATCGACTTCCTACCTCATCGGCGAGATCGTCGTTATCCCATTGACGGCATATTTTAGCAGCGTCTTCTCATTTCGTCGCTACATCCTGGTCAACTCGGTCCTCTTCCCGCTGTTTTCGATCGCGTGTTCGTTCGCACACGATCTCGGGACAATGATCGTGCTGCGTGGTTTGCAGGGCTTTGCCGGCGGTGTTCTAATTCCGATGGCTTTCACCATGGTTCTCACCAAGCTTCCCAAGAACCAGCAACCCCTCGGTCTTGCAATATTTGCGCTGTCGGTAACCTTTGCCCCTGCGATCGGCCCCACGATTGGCGGTTACCTGACCGAGAACTACGGCTGGCAGACGATCTTTTACATCAATGCGCTTCCGAGCGCGATTATGGCGGTTGCACTGGCAGCTACGCTGGATCCGTCTCCAATGCGTTTGGGTCTCCTCAAGGAGGGGGATTGGTTCGGGATCGTCACGATGACGATTGGTCTGGCAGCGTTCCAGACTGTTCTGGAGGAAGGAAACAAGGACGACTGGTTCTCGTCACCATTCATCGTGAAGCTCAGTATCTTGGCCGCTGTGTTTCTTGGGGCGTTCATATGGATTGAATTGACCGTTGAAAAGCCGCTCGTGAAACTGAGACTTCTCGCCCAAAGGAACTTTGGCATCGGCGTTATGGTCAACGTGCTTGTCGGTATAGCCCTGTTCGGTACGGTCTACATACTGCCTCAGTATCTCGGACAAGTTCAACGCTACAACGCTGAACAGATCGGTTACGTTCTCGCGTGGACTGGCCTACCGCAGCTGCTCCTCATACCGCTCGTCCCTATACTGATGAAGCGTTTCGACGCCCGCTACATCGGGTTCGTGGGCATATCGATTTTTGCCGCGAGCTGCTTCCTGAACATTTATCTCTCAGCAGACAATGCAGGGGATCAGTTTTGGATACCAAATATCATCCGCGCAATCGGGCAGGCGCTGGTGCTGACGCCGATTACCGCCATCACCACCGGTGGCATCGCTCCGGCTGACGCCGCGGCTGCTTCCGGTCTTACGAATATGCTTCGAAACCTGGGCGGAGCCGTCGGCACTGCTTCGCTAGGAACAATTCTCACCAAACGCGAGCAGTTCCACTCAAACGTGATCGGACAGTCGGTCACCATGGCAAGGGATGAAGTGCGTCTGCGAGTGGAAACTCTCACTGGATACTTCATGTCGCACGGCGTGACAGACAAGGCGCAGGCGACAAAGCAATCGATCGTCGCCCTCGGCCGCGTCGTACGAAAGCAAGCGTTGATTATGGGTTTCAGTGACACGTTCGCCGTGATTGGCACCGTGCTTGCGATTGCAGCACTGGCGTTGTTGTTAGCAAAGCGGTCCGCAGCTGGCGGGGGTGCTGGCGCTCACTGAACAACAGCGGATACCGTTGGAAAAGTGACCCTGCTCCTTTGGTGCAGGGTCTTTTTTTGTGCGGCAGTCCTCGGACTAATAATGGCAGATTCTCGCCCCTTGCCGAGGTTGAGATCAGACGCCCGAGAGCAGATGTTGCCCTCAAGGCCGGGTACCCCCGGTTTTTGTGTTGAACATCAAAAGGGCATCAATAATGGATAGCAAAAAGCCATTGACGACCGCGGCGGGAGCACCGGTTGTCGATAACTTCAACATTCAGACGGCGGGCCCGCGCGGTCCCGCTCTTCTCCAAGACGTGTGGTTGATTGAAAAGCTCGCTCACTTCGACCGCGAAGTCATCCCCGAGCGTCGCATGCATGCCAAGGGCGCTGGGGCGTTCGGCACTTTCACGGTGACCAACGACATCACCGCCTACACGCGTGCGAGCATTTTCGCGCAAGTCGGCAAGAAGACAGACATGTTCGCTCGCTTTTCGACTGTCGCCGGCGAACGTGGTGCTGCAGACGCCGAGCGTGATATCCGCGGGTTTGCACTCAAGTTCTACACCGAACAGGGCAACTGGGATCTTGTCGGAAACAATACGCCGGTGTTTTTCTTCCGTGACCCGCTTCGCTTCCCCGATTTGAACCATGCGGTAAAGCGCGACCCGCGGACGGGTATGAGAAACCCGGAAACCAATTGGGATTTCTGGACTTCAATTCCGGAGTCTCTACACCAGGTGACGATCGTAATGAGCGAGCGTGGGATCCCGGCGACTTACCGGCATATGCATGGTTTCGGAAGCCACACCTACAGCTTCATCAACGGAGCCAACGAGCGCTTCTGGGTGAAGTTTACCTTTAAGACACAGCAGGGCATCAAAAACCTGACCGATGCCGAAGCCACCGATCTGATCGGCCGCGACCGGGAAAGCCATCACCGCGATCTCTACGACAGCATCGAGAACGGTGAGTTCCCGCGCTGGACGCTTTATGTTCAGGTAATGCCCGAGACTGCAGCGGAAACACATCCGGTAAACCCCTTCGATCTCACGAAGGTTTGGCCGCACAAGGACTATCCGCTGATCGAGGTCGGCGTGATGGAGCTGAACCGCAATGCGGAAAACTACTTCGCCGAGATCGAGCAGGCTTCGTTCACCCCTGCGGCTGTTGTACCGGGCATCGGCTTCTCTCCGGATCGTATGCTGCAAGCACGCCTGTTCTCTTACGGCGACGCGGCTCGATATAGACTCGGCGTCAACCACCACCAGATTCCAGTCAACGCGCCCAAGAACCCGCACAATTCTTACCACAGGGATGGCGCTATGCGGGTTGATGGAAACCATGGCTCTGCCAAGGCGTATGTACCAAATTCGCGTGGCGACTGGCCGGAGCAGCCCGCCTATCGCGAGCCACCACTGAAAATCTCAGGTGATGCGGATCATTGGGATCATCGGGTAGATGTCGACCACTTTGAGCAACCGGGAAATCTTTTCCGGATGATGACAGCCGAACAGCGCCAAGTACTTTTCAACAATACGGCACGCGCTATGGAAGCCGTCTCGGACGAGGTGAGACAGCGTCACATAGACAATTGCACGAAGGCAGATCCCGCCTACGGCGAGGGCGTCGCGAAAGCCTTGTCAGCACGGCCGGCGCTGGCTGCCGAGTAGTGTGGTCGAGCGACCAACATATCTAAAAAGGAACGATCATGAGTAAATCCAATGAAGTTGTCGCCGGCGTTGCGATCCCAGACAGCGCTATGGCGAAAGCTGCAACCGATCTCGTAAGAGAGACTGAGACAGACCTTTTGTACCACCACTCGCGCCGGGTGTTTCTGTTCGGGGCGTTAAGCGGAGAGCGGAAGGGGCTCAAATACGATGCCGAGCTTCTATACGTCGGCGCGATGTTCCATGACATGGGCATCATGGACAAGTACGCAAGCGATACAGAGCGCTTCGAAGTTGACGGTGCCAATGCCGCGCGCGATTTTCTCAAGGCTTACGACGTCTCGGAGCGAGACGTCGATGACGTCTGGGACTCCATTGCGCTGCACACAACCCCGGGCATCCCTCAGCACAAGCGACCAACGGTCGCCTTGGTCACGGCTGGCGTGGAAATGGATGTTCTCGGAATTGGCTATAACGAGTTTTCGGATAGCCAACGTGAGGAGGTCTGCGCCTGCCATCCCCGCGGCCTCAAATTCAAACATGGCATCCTGAGCTCGTTCTGCTTGGGTACGATCCGCAAACCGGAAACGACATTCGGCAACGTGAAAGCCGACGTTCTCGCAAAAATGGATCCGACCTATCAGAGAAAGGACTTCGTTGAATTGATCCTGAACTCCCCTTGGGAGAGCTAGGGATCTAGGGGAGCGTCTTCACGCTGAAGCGCTCCCTATATTCCGCGGGTGTGACACCTAGCCGCTTGGTGAAGACCTGCCGCATGCGTTTCGGATTACCGAATCCACACACATGCGCGACCACCTTGAGCGGTTGGGTCGTGGCCTCGAGAATATGACGCGCGGCGTCTATTCTCGCTCTCTCCACGAACTCCGCGGGCGTGACCTTCGCAAAATCCACAAAGGATCTTGCGAAGGTCCGACTACTCATTCCGGCGGCCTTCGCGAGATCCGCAACGGCCAAAGGTGCTGAAAGGTTTTCCATGATGAACGTCGTGAGATCGGTCAAAGGCGACTTCTCATCTGCGATCATCTCGATGTATGGGCTAAATTGAGACTGACCACCTTGTCGCTGCGCCGCCACGACCAAGCGCTTGGCGACCGCGACAGCTAGCGCGCCACCGTGGTGTTCCCTTATGACTGCCAAAGCGAGGTCAATGCCTGCTGTCACTCCAGCAGAGGTTAGTAGCGCACCATCTCTGAGATAGATGCGATCATAATCTATTTGAGCTTTGGGGTAGAGCGTGGCCAATTGCGCGGCATTTTGCCAGTGTGTTGTAGCTTGCTTTCCATCTAGTAGCCCTGCGGCTCCGAGGCAGAATGCTCCGGTACAAACCGAACCATAAGTCTCGCTCACCTTTGCAAGGCGGCGAATGCAGTCAGTGGTTTCATCGTCTATGACCGCCGTTGGCAACTGCGGACCGCCGGCTACCAAAAATAGGTCGAATGGGCCGTTGGCTCCCAAGTAGTCGACATCGGCGAGAAGACCCATCCCGTTCGATGCCCGGATGCGGGATGTCTTGGGGCCGATCAAGGTAATCGAATAGCCTTCGCCTTGCGGCAGGATTGCGGTTGCCTCAGAGAAGACGTCTAATGGTCCTGAGACGTCAAGCGCCTGAACGCCTTCAAATATCAACATCCCCACTGATCTCATCCAATAGCTCCCTTTTTCATACCCGGCGGCTCTTGCTCGCCCTAAACGGATCGCGTCAGATTTTGCGTGCGCGCAGCGTAAGCGAGGTGGACGCGGCCGCAAGCGAAGTTCCGCAGATTATCCAGAACGCAGCGGTAAAATCCGTACTCTGATCAGCCGCCCCGGTCACCGCCACCAGAATGGCGATACCAAGGGCTCCACCAATCTGACGCGAAGTGTTGAGTATCCCGCTTCCTGCGGAGTACACCTCCGGGGCCAGTGCAGAAGTGCCGCCTGCGAGAAAGCCCGCCTGCGCCATCCCCGCTGCGATGCCGGAGAGCGCGAAGCCAGGGAGAAATCCGAATGCAAAGTCGGTTTCCTGTCTCAGATATGTTAGCCACCAGAGGCTTGCGGCTACGAAGAAAATGCTTCCGGTCAATGTCAGTGCTCTTGGCGAAACCTTGCCTCGGCCGGACAATATCGAGGTCGTGCCTGCAAGAGCTGGACCGATCGCGTAGGCGATCCCGGCTCGTGCTGGATCCCATTGCCAAACCTGAGTAAGGTAGAGAGTGCCTCCGAGGATCGACATCGAGAAACCGGTGTAAAACGCCAGCATTCCGACTGTGGCCAGAGTAAACTCAGCGTTTCGGAAAACCTGGAGATTGAGGGCCGGGTTCTTCACTGTTCGACAGCGGAAAACGAAACCGACGATGAGAATGACGCCGCTGCCCGCGACCACACCAAGTTTCGCGCTCGTCAGCCCCCAGTCTTCGAAATAGGAGATGGCCGCAACTATGCACGCTGTCCCACCGGCGAAGAAAGCGGATCCAACGATGTCTGGGATCCCTGTTTCCGTGAGTTTGGTTTCTTCGAGATAGCGGCAGAGGAAGGCTGCGGGAATGGCTACGGGCAAATTGATGAGGAAAATCAGCCGCCAGTCTATGTGGACAAGCAGGCCGCCAATCACGGGTCCAAGTGCTGCCCCGACCGAGGCGATCGCCGCCCATACAGCGACCATCTGCTTGTGTTTGGACGGTGGATAGGCAGCCAACAGCAAGCCAATCGAGGAAGGGATCATCAATGCTGCCCCCACACCCTTCAGTGTCCGCGCGGCAATGAGGATAGGGACATTAGGCGCTAATGCACAGCCTGCACTGGCGATTGCAAAAACGATAAGGCCAATACGAAAGAGCATCCGGCGACCAAACCGATCACCCATTCTACCGCCTGGCACGAGCATAGCAGCGAAGGCAATCGAGTAAGCGCTCAGAACCCAAGACATCGACTGGTTCGATGCGCCCGGAAAGCTATGGCGTATGGAAGGAAATGCGATGTTGACGATGAACAGGTCCAGAGCAGACAAAAGACTGCCCGCGGCAACCACGGTTAGAGTCAATTTGGAGAGGGAGTTGGTGGAAGAGCGTGCATCGAGATGCTGATCCATGAGAAGCCTCGTTGTTAACGAGGTTCTTCATAGGTTGACTCACTTGCATAATGCAAGTGAGTTCGTCGGTGGGCATATTAGGCTAGCTCGCTATCGACAACCGTATCCATGTTTTGCCGGAACGCTTTCGCATTTTCAGCTCCATAAGCGCGGTCGAAAGCTGCCTGCGCACGATCCCAACCGGGGCGGCCTGCAGCCACACATCCCAAGCCTTTATCTGTCACCGAAACAATCCGTGCGCGCTTGTCTTTTTCGCTAATTTCGATAGTCACAAGGCCATCGCGCTCGAGGGGTCGTAGATTGTGGCCAACCGTAGCGCGGTCCATCGCCATCAGCTCGGCGAGTTCAAGCATCGTTTTGGGTCCTCGGTGCTTGAGGTAGCCAAGGATCGAGTATTGAGTGATTTTTACTCCGCTGTCCGCGATGCATTCATCGTAGAAGCGGGTCAGCGTTCGGGCCGCGCGCCGAACCTTGGTGCAGTTGCACAAAGATGGAATATCCGGCTCAACTTCGGCTCGTGTCTTCTTCGCTGCCATGACGCTTCCTGTCTATTGGGGTGACGACGCCCTGGGAGCGTCGTCAGTCGGGCAGAAGTAGCAATCTCACGTCAACAAGCCAAGGCCCAAACTCAATCTGCGACGACACTACCCGAGGCGGACCAACTCTTCTGATTAACAGCCGACCAATCAGCCGGCTTTCCATCAAGCCTGTGCATCCGCACGCCGTTGCGCTGTTCGAGTATTTCTCCGTCGAGCGGCGTTGTGAAGACGTTCTCGACTAGTGTGTACTCTGCAGCCAGGCGGCCGATAGGAGCAAGAGCAGCCGTATCGACCCGCCCTCCGTCCAGATAAGCGTCATCACGTATGTGGAACCGAACGACCCGCCCCCAGACGACGTGGTCATCGTGGTCGCCGACGGGTATGATCCGATCGAGCTTGCACTCCATGGCTACAGGCGCGAGAGCGACTCTGGGAGGTTTGACGACAACGCTGGCAGCCTTCTCCAAGCCAGTGGCCTCGAATTCATCGACGTCCGAGGGATGCTCGATGGCAGACCTATGCATTTGACCGGCAAGCCCAAGCGTCGCTAGGTTTGCGACAAACTCGCCGGTGTCTCGAATGTTGATGAAGCTGTCCTTTAAAGTGACGCCGTCAGATTTGGGTTGCATGCTGATCGATAGTACAGGCGGCTTCCGGCCGACGACGGTGAAAAAGGAAAACGGTGCCAGGTTGGGAACACCATCTGTGGAAATGGTACTCAGCCATCCGATCGCACGCGGTACGACGGTGGCAATCAGCAGTTTGTAGGCCTGCGTAGCATCTAGAGTGTCTGCATCGATAATCATGGGTTCCTCCTAACCTTCGATAGCTGGCGACGCCGCGAAATGTTCTGGCGGAACAATCCCTCTGAGGCGTGAACCGAGTTCATGAGAGAATTTGAGAGCGGCGGAAAGCGGCCTGTGGTGGATCGCGATGTTTGCGATCCGGCCCTCGCCATTTCTAGTAATGACCGTCACCCCGGAGATGTCGACGCCGCCGAACGCTACCGCGCGCCATTCTAGATACTGTTTGCCGGGACCGGTGGATTGCTCTGTGAATTCGAGCTTTTCGTAAATCCGGCTCGCGGCTTCCATCACGTTCTTGACCTGGTCTCGCCCGACTACCGGCTTGTAGAGGGTAGCTGCCTCCAGTGTCACTTCTGGATCGAAGGCGTCGGCGAACGCGGTCGACGACTTTTGCGAGAACGCGCCTTTCCAATCACTGGCACCCGAGGTGCCGAGAAGTGCAAGAAGGTCGCTGATTGACTGCGCCAATGACGCTGGATCTTCAAAGTGCGCCCAATGACCAGCTCTTGGGACTACCACCTGTCGAGAACCTTTGAACCGCGCAGAAATTCCGTCCGCCATCGATGCCGTGACGAAAGGGTCGCTCTCCCCACGGACGACAAGCACAGGCCCGACGTATGAGCTTTCCAGCTTTGCATCTGGGATCCCATTGTTCCAGGCATCGACGAGCGCTGACACCGTTGCCGACGAAACGTCTTTACCCAAGAGTGTCAGCGCATCCAGCTTCTGAGATGGCAGATTGGGTGACAGGTGGGAACGAACGTTTCTATGGGCATCCAGATCCCCGCCTAGAGCGTAAAAATTTCGGACGACCTCATGTGGTGCATTGACTCCTCCAAGAGGCACTGGCGTCACGAGCACAAGGCCCCGTACCCGTTCGGGTACCGCAGTCGCGACCAACTCCGCTACCTGCGCGCCCATGCTTTGGGCGACAATTACGACATCGGTCGAGATCGCTTCGATTATTGAGACAACATCGTCACGATACCGCTCAAGCGTAATCTCGCCTTTCTCATCATTGAGTTCGCCCATGCCGGGCAAGTCGAGTGTGACGAAGACGTGATTGGCTTCCCCCAACTTATAAATGACGGGAGACCAGACCTCTTTTGCGTCTAGGAATCCGTGAATGAAGAGCAATGTATCCGGGCCCGCTCCAGTGACGGAATACGGAATACGGGCGTTATATGGCTTGGTCATGTTCTCCTCCCGAGAAACGCTTTCCAAAAACCGTTTGCTTGAACGGCATGTAGGTTATAAGTCTCATATGCCCCTAATTTCAAGGGGCGTCTTTAAATCCATTGGAGGAATGGCTTTGAGTAGACTAAATGTGGAATTTCCCGCCGAAGGTGGCGTGACACTAGGTGGATGGCTTTTCATTCCCACAAGCGGCAACGGTCCTTTTCCAGCGATATCGATGGCCCACGGCTACGCCGGGATCAAGGAACAAGGCCTAGAGCCCTTTGCAAGGGCGTTTGCCGAGGCAGGCTTTGTAGTTCTCCTTCATGATCATCGCGGCTTCGGTGCTAGTGGGGGCGCGGTCAGGCACGACGTTGATCCGTGGCGTCAGATTGCCGATTGGAGACGAGCGATTTCCTATCTTGAAGCGAGACCTGAGGTGGACCAGGACCGTATCGGGGTGTGGGGCACGAGCTACGCCGGGGGCCATGTAATTGTACTCGGCGCTACCGACAGACGTATTAAGGCTGTCGTTTCGCAGGTTCCCACCATCAGCGGATTCGAACAGGGTCTTCGCCGGATCCCGCCCGAAGGCATTTCGAAGATCGAGCAGCTGTTTTCGGACGACGAACGTGCTCAGTTGAATGGCGAACCGCCGCGCCGCCAAGCCATTGTCAGTGCCGATTTGACCGTCCCGGCTTCGTACCGCACACCTGACGCAATTTCCTTTTATACCCAGGAAGTTCCTGACGGGGCCTGGGAGAACAGCGTAACAGTCCGTTCGACACGAGCTGCTCGCATGTATGAACCGGGAACTTGGGTAGGACGCGTGTCGCCAACGCCGTTGCTTCTCGTGGTTGCCATGAATGACACGATTACCGTGACGGACCTCGCGCTGGCTGCCTTCGAGAAGGCCCTCCAACCAAAGAAATTGGTTACAATCGCCGGCGGGCATTTCGACCCATATCTCGATCAATTTCCCGCATCGAGTTCGGCAGCCGTCGCATGGTTTCTAGAACATCTCGAGCGCAAGGAAAATTAAGCCATGAGCCACCTCGAATATATCATTGAAGATGACATTGCTCTCATCGTCCTACAGAATCCTCCGCAAAATCGACTCTCGCCGCAGATGCTTGAGGAGTTTTCCGCGGCGATCGATGCGATTGGCAAGAGTGAAGCACGGGCATTGCTAGTGACCGCCGAGGGGCCTGATTTTAGCTTTGGCGGAGATATCGTGCCTTGGGTCGATTTGAACGACAGAGAGCTTCGGACGCTTTTCGAAGGATACTTAAACGCATTCAACAAATTCGAACGTCTTTCCATTCCAACGGTAGCTGCCGTTCGCGGTCTTTGCTTTGGGGGCGGCCTTGAGCTCGCGGTACGAGCGGATGTTATCTTCGCGGCCGATGGCGCGCGTTTCGGCCATCCAGAGCAATCGCTGGGTATCGTAACCCTTCTCGGTGGAATCTATCGGGTCGCTGAAAAAGCCGGGCGGGCGAAGGCGATGGAATGGGCTTTGACTTCGGAACAGGTACCAGCCCAGACAATGGCTCTTCATGGGGTCGTCAACCGCGTTGTCTCTGCCGAAGAGTTGGATGACGAGGCCCACGCATTCGCTAAGCGCGTTGCGCGCGGCCCTACCAAAGCGCATGCCGCTCACAAGGCGCTGCTACGTATCTGGGCGTCTGGTGGGGTCGCAGTGGCGGACGAAGCCATGTTTGACATTGCGATGCCGCTTTTCAAGACTGCCGACGTTGAACTTGCGCTGCCGACATCGGTCGAATTGTTCAAAGCCGGTAAGCCGCGGCATGCTTTCGATTTCAAGGGAAAGTAGCCCTCGACGAGCGCCCTGCCGCTAGGTCGGGCGTTCTTCAGCCCTGGTTGTTTGCCTTGGGCGGTCCGTCGCTGATCGTCACACCCGGGCCGACCAAAACCTGTTTGCCGTTGTCGAGTGTCGCGATCAGCCCATCGCTGTAGACCTTCACCGATAGGACCGTACCCGAAATCGGGTTGTCGCCTGAGGTCTCGACGTATTTGCCGACGTAGCTTTGCGCGATTTGCAAACTACTTTGCGTCAGCAGGCTGTCCAGCTTTTGATTAGATTGGATCGTCTGCTCCACCTGCGAGAACGTTGCTAACTGTGCGATCTGCTGGGCTGGATCGGATGGTGCGGTCGGATCTTGGTTTTTTAACTGGGCGATCAGTAGCTGCAGGAAGCTGTCGTAGTTGAGCATCGCCTTGCTGCTTGCCGTCTTCTCGCCGGTTTGAGCAGGCGCGTCTGTTGAGTTCGCTGAACCAGTAGCCTTTTGCGTAGCCACGGTTTTGTTTACTTGCCCGACAACTGTCATGGTTTCCTCATTCGGATTTAGCCAACCCCACCGACGCCTTCGATCATCTCTTAACTCGGAAACGACTCAAGCATGATGGTCGTCATGTTTGATATGGAATTTCCGAAATGTGCAACAGGCTACTGCAAATTGCTCACCAGATTAGTTTTGGAGTTCGGTAGAGCGTGTCCGATCGAGTTCTTTCAAGGTTGCTTGAAGTATCTCGTCTGATAGGGGTGTGTGGGCACACATACGAGATAGAACGATGGCTCCGACCATGGTCGCAAACTGAGCGACTGCTTCTTCCCTGGCCGAGGTGTGGCTTGAGCCTTCAAGCCCTGCTTCGAGCGTTTGGATATGATGCTCGATATGGTTGGCGGTTACTTTGCGGAAGGAGTCATCGCGGGAGATTTCGGGACCGCATGCGGCAAATACACAGCCAGTCTCGGGTTCATCGCGATGAGACTTCGATACGTAATGGGAATAGATGCCGGAATTCCCATCTTGCTCGGCCAGCGTGGAAAGCGCTTTCAACGTGTTTCCTGCAGTTTGCTCGATAACCTTCTCGATAAGGGCGTTCTTCGATGAAAAATGATTGTAGAACGGGCCATGAGTAAGCCCGGTAGCCTTCATGATATCGCTGATGGAGACCCCTGCAAAACCGTTCGCCCTGAAGGCTCTCGATGCCTCTTCTAAAATTTTCCGGTGCTTCTCTTCGGTTTCTTCAGCGGGGTATCGCACATGTTTCTCCGTAGTTGCGCTTGACGTGCCGGCATCAACACGTGCTAGAAAAAAGGAAGCATGATTGGTAACATGCTTTCCGTTTCCTCTCAACTCAGGCTTCGCTGTGTCAGCTATTCACCGGTCTACCACACAGTCGCACCAAGCGGTTGTCAGATTTGGAACGCACATAAACGACGTTTCAAGAAAGGCTCTAGCAAAAGCGATAGGGGATTTCGCCGCAAACCAACAATTCCCGCGTTTCTTGGTAGCGTGCTTTCCACAGCCCGATGACAAACTATCCGATGAGTTATTGGTGTGCACCAATTGGCCACGTCAGTTCTATGAGCACTACGTGCGGACCGGTGATTTCACGCAGTCCAGCTTTGTTACCCACGCGAGGGAAAGCGTTCTTCCCATCGCGGGACCAGATATCCTTCTCCCCCACCAAGCAGGGGATGAGCTGCGGCGTATCATTAGGTCGCGCACACTGCAGCGCGAAAAGATGGAATTTAGTGTCGGCCTTACCGGTTGCGACGCCAATGGCCAGCGCTATGCGCTTCTACTTTCGCGGGATGATCGAGGTCCAGAATGCGATTTGGTCCCGATTGCCTTCGGAGCAATGGAGATTGTTCATTGTTTCGCGTTGGCGCGGGGCGCGACAGGTTCTGACAAATTGTCGAACAGAGAGAAGGAGTGCCTTGCATGGGCGGCGGCCGGGAAGAGCAGCATCGAGACGGGGTTAATCTTAAAATTATCACCTCACACTGTGAACGGCCACGTCAAGAGCGCAGTTCGGAAGTTAGACGTCGTCAACCGCATGCAAGCCATAGCAAAAGCGTGCCGGCTGAGGATCATCTGATAAATCTGCAGGCCGTCAGAACGATGTAGGTCTCGCCGCCCGCCGTTCCTAAATCAGACCGCGCCTGATCGCCGTCGCCACAGTCTGAACGCGATTAGTCGCGCCAAGTTTTTTGGCCGCGGCGAGAAAATGACCGTTGATCGTCTGCGGAAGCAGTCCGCACTCGACAGCGATTTGCTCACTGGTCAGGCCTTGCTCGCAAAGCGTTAAACATCGTATCTCGGTGGCGGAGAGCCGCATGAAGTCCGCTCCGTACCGTGCCATTATCGACTTCGTGACGCGGTCATGAAGCGGCGGAGCGACAAGTGCAAGATAGTCGATTTCGTCTGGAAGGAAAGCACTTGTTCTCGCAACGATTACGGCCCCGAAGCTGACTCCGTGCCGCTCAACGGGTATGATTGCACGCCCGAATATCCGAAAATCCGCGAGGAGAGACTGCAGCCCCGCAGGGGAATCAAACTGCTTGTATGCTTCAAGATCGGATAGTGGTCGGCGCTCGCGATAAGCCGATAGGACCAGTGGATCTCGCTCGTTAAAGTTTGCAGCAATGTATTTCTCAACGAAGAGCGGCGGAAAATCAGTATCGACCGACCGTGCTGTACCCGCCTCGAAGCCCGGCAGATCAAGTCCGCATAGCCAAATGTAGTCAAACGACACCGCATCTCTCATCCGACGAAGCAAGGGGTCGTGGTGAAGCCGACGTTGAGCAGGGACAGACCGCAAATCTGGATAGTCTAACTCGTGCATCTGGTGGCCCCAATCTGTGTAAACAGTATCGCTGAAATATGCGAATGAAAGCACTGAGGCAAGCTTGAGTGATTCACGTTTCCTTAGGTTGTGTACCATACTTTTTGACCTGAAATGGCACGGGCTTGGAAGCTGGGTGCAAGGCGCCTACCAACTTGCTATCAAGAGATCCACATGACGAAAGCTTACACTCCGGCAGCGTTCGAGCCTGGCGTTCAGGCCGCTCCTCGTATTCTGACTTTCAAAGATCCTGGCGAAGATCAGTATGCGCGTTTGCTGCGCGACCGCGAGGCACGGCTTCGAATTCTCTCGAAGCGGCTCGACCTGACGCTCCAGGCATCGGGGGTAGGCTCGTGGGAATTTCATCCGGTCACCGGGGTGATGATTTGGGACGATCGGATGCGCGACATTTTTGGCGTCGCATCCATGAGCGAGACATTGGGATACCAAGACTTCCGGGACCTACTGCATCCTGAGGACGTCGGCGTTGTTGAAAACGCGATGGCTTCCGCTTTTCTCGAAGCCGAACCGCTGCGCGGTGACTTTCGGATCATAGAGGGAACTGGCAATGTCCGCTATCTGCGCGCGCACGGGATCGTCCATACGCTTGAAGACGGTGAGCGTATTCTCATCGGGGCGAACTGGGACATCACGGACGACGTGCAAGCCAAAGAAATTCTCAGAAAAGCCGAGGAGCGGGCTGTTGCGCAGAATAGCGAGCTCATCGCAATGCGTGCCGAGCTGGAGTTCCAAGCTTGGCACGATCAATTAACCGGTCTAGCGAACCGCCGTTACATTGAAAGAAATCCGGAATGCCTTTTCGGGCCAATCGCTAAGAATAATACGATTGCTTGCCTTCATATTGACCTGGACCGGTTCAAGGCAGTCAACGATACCGGAGGTCATGCCGTCGGCGACCAAGTTCTCCAGTCGATAAGCCGACGTCTCCAAAACCTGTGCGGAAAGGGCGAGGTCATCGCCAGGATCGGAGGCGACGAGTTTATCGTTCTGGCTAAATGCGGCGGCGAACGAGCGGCAATGACGGGTTTGGCCACCGCCATAGTTTCGGCCTGTCAGGAGCCGGTTACGGTGGGTCGTCGGAGCTACAGGGTCGGCGCTAGCGTAGGGGTGGCCTTCCAGATCGGCGGACATTCGGTATCTCCGGTTATCTCGGACGCGGATATGGCTCTCTACGAGGCCAAACGGCGGGGAGGGGGAAGATACGCGGTCTATTCGCCGCGGTTGAGGGCAAGCGCTCTCAGCGAAGCAGCAGCAGTCGATGACGTTCTGACTGCGCTCGATAAGTCGGAGTTCGTTCCATTCTTCCAGCCGCAGGTCGACGCTCGAACCCGCAAGGCGGTAGGTGCAGAGGCTCTCGCTCGCTGGGATCATCCCGCGCTGGGCGTTCTCGCACCAGCGCATTTTCTGACGGCCGTCCAGCGGGCAGGCCGGTTGGGCGACCTTGACGGTATGATACTCAGGAAAGCTTTAGATGCGTTTGAGGAATGGCAGCGACAGGGTGTCTCCATTCCTCGCATCAGTGTCAACGTTTCAGCGCAACGTCTCAAAGACGAGTCCTTTATCCAGAGCTTGGGTGCGATAAGCTTTCGAAAGGGAACGCTGTCTTTTGAACTGTTGGAATCGATTTCGTTCGAGGATTCTGACTTGCAGCTGGCTCTAGCTGTCGAGCAGCTCCGAAAGCGAGGCATTCAGATAGAGCTTGACGATTTCGGTACCGGACATGCTTCAATCGTGAGCCTTATGGACCTTAGGCCAGACCGTCTCAAAATCGATAGGAAGTTGGTTGCCCCGATCGTGACTGATGCCGCACAGCGGAGGTTGCTGGCGTCGATAATTGATATTGCGAAAGCCCTGAACATTGAAGTGGTCGCGGAGGGTGTTGAAACCGTCGCTCATGCCGATGTGCTCGAGGCTCTAGGATGTGACGTCTTGCAGGGTTATCTCTTTAGTCGTCCGGTAGCGGCCGGCGAGCTGGCTAAGGTCATCGCGCGGCTTGACGAGGATGCGTAGGCGAAATGTTAACTCCACTTTAATCTATTACGCATAAATTTTGCATTATCGTTGGCGTTCGCCACATCGGGTGCAGCCGCTCCAGTTCGACAAAATCTATGAGACATTTTCACACAAGCACATCACCAAGGACATCTGCGGTGCGGTTTCTCGACGACTCGTTCACCAAGAATTTCGAGGAGAGAAGGGACGAAATCGCGCGACGTTACCCCGGTAGCATCACCAGTCAGTCAGAGCACCTGACGCTGCGGCTCGAGCTGGCCCTTGAAGCGCTGGAAGCGGGCGTGTGGGAATACCATCCGCGATCGGGTGAGCTTCTTTGGGATCGCCGTATGCGGGAACTGTTCGGGCTTTTGGATGGGGCCGTTCAAGGCCTCAGCTATGACGATTTTAAGAAGTCGCTTCATGAGGACGATCTCTTGCTTGTCGAGAACGCACTGTCTGAGTCACTCGAGACTGGCCGACGTTTGAATGGACAATTCCGGATAACAAAACCCACAGGCGGCCTTCGTCACCTCAGGGTCAGTGGAATGCCCTATCAATTGCCGAGCGGCGAGACGATTGTCGTCGGTGCGAACTGGGACGTCACCAGCGATGTGGTTTTGCACGAAGAACTCAGAGCGGCGGAGGTGAAAGCACGCGCTCAGAATGAGCAGCTCGCCGCAGCGCATGCTGAGATGGAGCGACTTATGCTTCATGATGCACTGACCAATCTGCCGAACCGGCGATACCTGGAACGTTTTCTCGTCGAGCACCTGAGGTTTGGCTCAAAAACTGCCTGTCTCCAGATCGACCTAGATCATTTCAAGAGTGTCAACGATACCGATGGGCATGCTGTTGGGGACGAAGTCCTCAAAATAGCCGCGGATAGGCTGCTGAACGAAGTGCCAGAGCGCTGCTTTCTCGGGCGGCTTGGAGGTGACGAGTTCTTGGCGCTGATCATTGGCTCGGACGCGGACGTGAAAGCCCGCGCGATAGCTGAGGGGATGCTAGCATCGTTCAGAGTTCCCATGCTGGTCGCTGGCGGCTCATATGACATCGGCCTGAGCATTGGCATTGCTGTCAGCGATGACGGCGTTGCCACGAGCTTAATGGCGGCAGCCGACGAAGCCCTATACAGGGCGAAAGATGCAGGCCGCGGCCGATACGCTGAAAGCACGGTGCTGTCTCACACCAAATAGCGTTAATTGCTAAGTTGCATTGCCTGCGACGGGTTGCTGTGTGGCGATCTCCGTCGCATCCCGGCAGGTTGAAACCTTGCACGGTACTCGTTGGGGCTGACCCCGATTGTCTTGGCGAACGCCCTGCGCATGGCGTGGACGTCCACGAAGCCTGAGACTGAAGCGATACGCTGAAGTGGCTGGTCAGTATCCTCGAGCAAGCGACGAGCAGCGTCCGTTCGTGCCGCGGTAATGAAGTCGATCGGCGTCAACCCAAGCTCTTGGCGAAAGACCCGTCCGAAGTTGCGCGTACTCATCCCTACCTTGCTTGCAACGGTTTCGATAGATAACGAGGAAGCCAAGTTTGCCAGGATGAAATCCTGGGCGCGTTGGATAAGTGTGGTTTCCGACATCTGCCCCACAAGATGAGCGCTGAACTGGGACTGTCCTCCCGGCCGTTTCATGAACATGACCATATAACGCGCGACAATCAAGGCCACTTCGCGCCCGTAGTCCTCTTCCACGAGGGCCAGAGCGAGATCTATTCCGGCGGTCACGCCTGCAGCCGTTATCAATGCGCCGTCTCGAATGTATATTGCGTCGGCATCCAACTCGATCTCAGGAAATTCCTTGCTGAATTTCGGTGCACATTCCCAATGTGTGGTGACTCTTTTTCCATCCAACAGTCCGGCGGCTCCGAGTAGAAATACGCCGGTGCAGATCGATCCGTATCTGCGGACAGTGGGGACCCGCCGCTGGAGCCAAGAGATCAAATCCGGGTCTATAATCTGAAACGACGGGTCGCCGGCGACGAGAAGGGTGTCGATCGGCTCGTCGGGATCGAAAATTGTTCGATCCGCCACGAAGCGCAGTTGCCCCGTACCTCCGATCGAGGATGCTCCGGTCGACATGATTTGGATGTCGTACTTCGTCATGTCTCCCAAGCGACGTGCAGCTTCCCAGAAGACTTCTGCCGGTCCGACAATGTCGAGTGACTGAACTCCCGGAGGAGCGAGGATTACGATCCGCATGTGCAGTTCCCCTTTTTCAAATGCCGCAGACTTTCAACATGCAAGTTACTTGCCAGATGACCGCTCGCCTAAGGTGCCGGCTGTTCAAGTGAAAATTTGTGCCCTGCTCGATCTTGGCTGTCCTCAGTCGCACATCGACCGCACAGGTGATCGCGGGAACGTTGTTTCTAACGAAATCCAGGCAGTCTTGCCTTTGCGGTTCGCGCCCGAGGAGGACGCGAAATGCAAGTCTATGGATGTAGCAGTTTCCACCGTTCGGCGCGGAGAACCGGACAGCGTCTGCGTCCAAAGCCCATTCGGGATTCATGCTGTGGGCCGCAGCCTGTGATGGATCGCAGCGCCTAGTGATCCCAGCATGACCCAGAAAACGAAGCTTGTGATGACCGCAGCCGCTATGAACCTCTGTTCCAATTCAGCGGGAGCCAAGCCATGTTCGCCCACAGGAGCTGACGGAGCGCCAATAACATGCGGCGCAGCGATCAAAGCCACGGCAGGTATGAGCATCCACCCGGCGCGATTGAACGCGATCAGTGCAATTCCGGCAGCAGTCGCGAGCGCTGTTCCGACCCACCAGATCTGACGAGCGTCGAGAGGCGCGGATGGAGTGCCAGGTAATTCGGGGGGTAGCCCAAGCATCGGAGCCAGCATTACGGAGGCGAAGACCGCCAGTCCCCACACAAGACCTTCACGCCAGGTGACTGTCTTTTCGCGCAAAGAGATCAAGCCGATCAAAACTAGGGAGTATCCTATGGACGTCAATATATTTGCAGCGAACGTAAACGATAGCCTCTCGAGCCCGTCACGCGGCTCCCAGCTGATCTCTTCATGCTGGTGTGCTTCCGCCGGGCTGCCAGTGATTTCCCCTTGGCTGTGATGGTGTGCCGCGTCTCCGGCTTTCTCATATACTTCGGCCTGCGTGATTAGCTGTATCGTGCCAAAGAACTGCACAACGGTTATTGCGGATCCCACGATAAGACCGACAAGAACCGACGCGAATAGGATCGATCGAAAATACGGCATCACCAAACTCCTAGTGGCAGGGAAAAGCGTTGGCGTGGCGGGTATCGTGCGCGGCGTTATGAACGGCCTCGAGATGTGAGAAACCTACAAAGCCGACGATCATGACGCCGAAAAATACCGCGGTAGCGGCTTGCGCGAGTTTTGAGATAGCGCTCGAAGCAATCGGGCGGGATAGAGTTGTTGCAGCTGTTGACATTGATTGAAGTCTCCAATGTATGTGGTGTGATTGTGTTGTCGATCAGGCCGCGAGCGCGGCCTTGATCTCATTGCTGTCGACGATGCCTGCTTTCACTACAGCCTTCTCAAGGGCGGTGAGAAACTGATCGTAGTAATTCCACGTCGACTGATCTTCGGGATGGTCGTCTTCCCATAACTTGATTGAGGCGATCAGCTCGTCCCTGAAGTCGTCCCACTCGAAAAAGCCGTTCTTCGCCAACGCGAGAGCCATTCCGAAGGAACTACGCTCCCATTCCGACCCAAAGCAGAGCGTTCCGTTAGCTCGGGGGGGATTGTCGGGTTTGCCCATCATCTCGGTTACCGCGAAATGCTCAAACTGGGTTAGCATGTGTCCCTCAGGCCGCCTGTGAGATCGCGACACCCATCATCGCCTCTGGGGTTACGAGGGCTTCAAGCTCTGCCTCCGACAATCCTTCGGTGCCCGCCGGCCTTTCAGGAATGACAAACCAGCGAATCTGAGCGCTTGAATCCCAGACCTTGACCTCGACTTCGTTTGTTATCGAGAGCCCGAACTCGGCTAGAACCGCACGAGGCTCTCTCGCCGCACGACTGCGGAAGGTTGGATCTTTGTACCAATACGGCGGTAGCCCAAGCACCGGCCACGGGTAGCACGAGCAGAGGGTGCATATGATCAGATTGTGAACGCCTGGCGCATTCGCGACAGCTCTCATATGTTCACCCTCAGCGCCCGCCATTCCCTCAGGTAGGCTCAACTCCGCGATCGCTTTGGGTGTGTCCGTTACAAGTCGGTCCTTGAACGACGGATCGACCCAAGCTCTTGCCACGATCTTCGCGCCATTGAAGGGGCCCATCTTCGTCTCGAAGAATTCAAGCACGGTGTCCACGGTCTGGTCTGTGATGACGCCCTTCTTGATAAGTAGGGCTTCGAGGGCTCTTACTCGCGCGGCGCTATAGGCTTCACGATCTGCCCGATACTGAAAGCGGTCTTGCATTTTGATTTCTCCGGATTTCGAGGGGGCTCAGGCAGCCTTTGCCGTCGCGAGAACTTCGGGCTCGCGGACGTAATGGGCATAGAGATCGGCGTAGAGCGAGAAGTTCGGTTCGGCATTGCCGGGCCACAGTTCGGCAGGGTCGAACCGTACGCAGTAAACTGGCATCGCCGCTCCGATACCGTCAGTGCCAGTATCGCAAAGGTAGGTGTAAGCGCCCGCGTAAACGCTTTCGATTGTGCCGGTTTTTTCCCGCAGAAAGCCGGGGAGGCGTGTGTGCTCGATACTAGGGACGTTTACGATCGACACTTGGTCGCCGGCTGCAAATTCGAACGTTACGGCGACATTGCGCTTTGGACTGTCGCCCTCGACGAGATACTGCACGACCCGATCGTCGATCGACTGCTCGCCATACGAGGGTAGCGATTTGTCAGGAGCGGCATAGTACTCTTCGGTGAGCGCGTCGAGTTCCTCGGCTGTGATATAGCCCTGGTCGATGAAGTACCCGGAAATTCCGCCGAGCCACTTCTCGTAGTAACGATATTTGAAGTAGTCGAACGGGTTGAGACTTTCCGCGCCTTTCCGAAGGTCTGCCCACGTCCATATCGTAGTGAAGGCCGAGGGTGTAGCGGGGAGTGGAAGCTGTGACGACAGAGCCATCATCGCGGTATGGATGCCAAAGATCCTGGTTTCCCATTGCTCGACGAACACCCGCTTCTCAGTGCTGACCGGGCCAAGTCCTTCCAGGCCGCCAAGATAGTGTTGAAGTTTCATTGCAAGGGTCCTTTCCTTTTCGTTTTCGGATTAAGCGGTTGCCGGCTTCTTCCCAGCCAACAAGTTGGTCCCGATTTCGGAGAGCAAGCCAAAGACCCCACCCAAGAGCATGGCTGCCATCGCTACCATCGTGGGGTGGTTGAGCCCGGAAGTGGTCACCGTTGTCCCTGTCGCTGCAGTCGTTCCAACCAATGACGCAAAACCGAACACGATCGCTGGCGGGAAGTTCAGGATCTGGATGGCCGAGACCAGAACCATTGCCGATGTGCCTGCGCCAACAAGGATAGCGGCGAAGACTGGATGCTCGGGGCCGAACTGGATCACCAGAAGCGTGATCGACGCGATAATGATGCCGGTCCAATTCGATACGATTGACTTGACAAGGCCTTGCTGTCCGCCGCCGCAGGCGAAGAAAGAAGCCCACGCAATAAACGTGACCCAGACGGGTACGGGAAAAACAGTTGCGGTGATGTAGGTATCGATAGCGCCCAGTACGCCCAGGCTGATCATTGCGGCGATTAGTGGTGGCATTTGTCGTCTCCTTTTCTGTGAGGGTTAGGATGCAAGTGCGGGGAGAGAGGAGAGGCAGCTTCCGACGCCTTCACGCAGCATTGCCTCATCGATATTGCGCCCGATGAAGACTATCTCGCTGCGGCGTTTGTCAGACGACGTCCATGGCTTTCCGGGGCGGCCTTCCAGTGTCATGTGAACACCGTGGAAGACATAGCGTCGTGCCTCGTTTGAGAAGCTTAGCACGCCCTTCATCCGAAATAGGTCTTGGCCGATTTCCTGAACGAGGCGGTTGAGCCATGTATTGAAGAGGCCTGGATCGAGTGGCGCTTCCTCGCGAATGGCAACACAGCCAATAGACTCGTCGTGTTCATGGCTGTGTTCATCGAGTACAAGCGGGTCGATGCTAAGGATGTTTTTGAGATCAAACGCGCCAATGTCCAAGACCTCGGCGGAGGCTATCTGACAGCGGCTCGTCCGAACGATACGCGCCAGCGGGTTCAACAGCCGCAACGTCTTCTCCGACTGCATTACAAGAGCGTCCGGTACCAGATCGGTCTTATTGAGTATGATCAGGTCTGCAAAACTGATCTGCTCGACGGCTTCGTCCTGTGTTAGCTGCTGCTCGACATGCAGCGCATCTACAACGGTCACGATCGCATCGAGCTGCAGGCGTGCCGAAAGAACTTCGTCCAGTATGAAAGATTGGATGACCGGAGCGGGATCTGCCAACCCGGAGGTCTCGATAACAAAACGATCGATCTGCCGCCCCGATCTAAGGAGCTCTCCTATTGCGCTGATGAGGTCGTCCCTGACCGTGCAGCATATGCAGCCGTTGTTCAGTTCGACGACTGCGTCTTGAGTATCGACAACGAGTTGCCCGTCAATGCCAACCTCACCATACTCATTGACAATGACCGCGATCCGCTCGCCTGAGGTCTGCGTGAGCAGGCTATTGAGCAACGTCGTTTTCCCCGCTCCAAGAAACCCCGTGAGTATTGTCGTCTTGATCTTTGACATTGTCGCTCCATGGAGAAGGCGCGGTTTCTCGTTTCCTGCAACCATCACGGTTCGGGCCTTCTGATCTGATTTTAGGACTGTCGCCGATCGCTCGGCTTGAACGGGATTACAGGCCAATGCGTGCTATTGCACAACAGGCGCGGTAGTGCGTTTTCCGCCAAATCAGGCGGATATCGCGCCAATAAATGACGAAAAAAAGGGCTAGATTAAATAATGGGCAGCAAAGGCGTTTGTTGAGCAAGCTCTGCCTAATGAGTCGGCTTCCGACGATACAGGCTAATCAGGCTGTTTCGGGTCGTGCCGCAAAGCAAAAGGGCTCGCAGCGAGCGAGCCCATTCAGTTGAGTTATTGACGGCACTACAAATTAAACTTGAGCCCAGCCCCCATCTACCTGGAAATCCGCTCCGTTGACGTAACTCGCAGCCGGACTAGCTAGGAAGGCGACCACGTTGGCGATCTCATGCGGATACCCGAAGCGGCCTGCCGGTACTTGAGCCGCGATCATGCCTTTGCGCTCTGAGGACATGATATCGGCAGTCCCCTCGGTATCAATGGGGCCGGGGCTGATCGCATTCACGCGGATGTTGCGCGATTTCAGGTCCGTTGCCCATACGCGCGCGAAGTTTCGTATTGCGGCTTTCGTTGCGGAATAGACGCTGTTCGCGGGCAGCCCTTTTCCCGCGACGGTGGACGACATCAGGATAATGGATCCGCCATCTGGGATCAGAGGTAGCGCCTTTTGGACTGTGAACACCAAGCCCTTCACATTAACGGAGAAAAGCCGATCGAATTGCTCCTCAGATATCTCGCCGATCGGTGCGAAGTCGATGATGCCCGCATTTGCGAAGACAACGTCTATTTTTCCCGCCTCCTTTCTGATTGTGTCAATGAGAGCGTCAAGGTCTGACAATCTCGATGTATCTCCGGATATTCCGACGACACCCTTTCCGATCTCGTTCGCGGCCGCCTCCAACGCGGCACTTCTCCTCCCGGTGATGAAAACCTTCGCTCCTTCGTTCGCAAACTGCTTCGCCGTTGCGAAACCGATCCCGGTGCTGCCGCCTGTAACGAGGACGACCTTATCTTTGAATGACATGCTCTTTCTCCAAAACGTTAGAGCCATTTGTTTTGTAACGATCGCTATGTTATGGGTAGGGCGTTCCCTGGTCAATGTTTTATAATGATCGATACAAAATAGGAGTGCCGATGGCTCGCCCGCGAAATTTCACAACCGAGGAAGTGGTCGACAAGGCGACAGAAGTATTCTGGCGCTGCGGTTATGAGGGGGCGTCGATGTCGGAATTAAGCGACAAGATGGGTATGAGCCCGCCCAGCATCTACGGAGCCTTCGGAAGCAAGCGAGGCTTGTTCAATGAAGTCCTCAACCAATACGACGCCGGTCGGCTGGTGTTTTTCAGTTGGATAGATGAGGCTACCAGCGCACGAGGAGTAGCGGAGCGCGCCCTTTTAGGGATTGCTGAGGCGATGGCAAAAGATCCTGGTAGGCTTGGTTGTCTCCTGCTGCAAGGCGGCACCTCGTGCGGGCCGACTTCCAGCGAGATCCCGACGGAGCTAGCTCGGAGACGTCGGAAGCTTGAGTTGTCTCTGACAAGACGTTTTGAGCGAGCCCAGAAAGAGGGTGATCTTACGGAGACCGCTGATCCTCGTTTGATCGCACAATATATCTCGATGGTCTGGGACGGCCTTGGAGTCAGGGCGGCCGCGGGTGCATCGAGCGGAGAGTTGCGGCAGATCGCCACCCTCGCGCTCAAGGCGTTGCCGATCAGCTAGCTACTTCACAGATACATCGTGAATGTCGATTGAGACAGCCACTCGGTCCAGGATCGGCCGATTGTCAGAACCCTTGGCGTAGACCCGGCGCTTTGTAGGGATGACGATGCCGTCAAAGACTTTGGGATCCGTAGCATAGTTCGCACTCGAGGTGCCTCCGAGGACATCGGCGCTGTAGTCGTGCCGCTGGAGGATGCCAGTTTCGTCGAAGTAAAACATTTGCTCCGTCGAATGGCTCTCGATCACGGCGGGGAATGTGACCTTCAAGCGACGCCAAAGTTGGCCATCCTCCTCCCATGGCTCGATCTCCTGGGACCGAAACCCCTCCATTCTGAACAGGAACGGCGTCGTCAAGTAGGTCCAAAGCGCATACCCAGCAAAATACAGGAGGTTCTGTCGATCCCATGGTGTGGTTAGTCCATGACCCGCAAATGCCTTTCGTGGCGCAAAACGCTCGTCGATGATGCCTCCGATTTCCTGAGAGATCACACGGGTGTGCGTCGGTTCGAAGATGCCGAGCTGGTCGGATTCGACGAACGGAGCAATTTCCGAACGCTGATGATGTGCATCAACAGTCACTCGCACATCCAGGAAGACCCCCTGCCATCCTTTTAGGTCCGTTATGCCCGTTGCAGTGTAACCGACTGAGAGCTGATTGATTTTTTCCCAGCGTGTCCAGCCGCCATGAGCTTCGATCGCGAGGTCCAGCAAATCCGTCATTGAAAAACTCCGATAGTGAGGATGGTTTAAATTTGAAACCCATCGACAGCTTGTCAGTTTTGGTTTAATTTTGCAACCGGATATGGAGTGGACGATTTTGAACGGCAAGAAAACGGATCTAGCAAGCAAGAAATGTGGGATTGCGCGGAGCCTCAACGTCATAGGAGATTGGTGGACGCTGCTGATCGTCCGGGATGCCTTCAACGGAAGACGGCGCTTCAACGAGTTTCAAAAGAATCTGGGAATGGCGAAAAACATTCTCTCGAGCCGGCTCAAGAAGCTTGTTGAGGAGGGAGTGTTCTCGGTGGTGGAGGACGACGGGTCGGGTTCGAGCCATAACTACGTTTTGACGCCTAAGGGTGAGCAACTCTATCTTGTGCTCGTTGCCCTGTGGCAGTGGGGAGAGAACAACTGTCAAGAAGCTGGCGATCTCGACCACGAAATGGTGGATGCGAAGACGGCGCGTGTTCTTCCGCAACTGAAGTTGCTAGCCCACGACGGGCGCGAGTTGGGGCCGCGTGAATTCAAGATGAAGGCGATTTGATCTTGGATCGGGGAAACTCAATGTTAATACATGTGTAATAGCACATGTACAATACTGCGGAACTCGAAGCATTCACGCTGTCTAGTGTCTTACCGCAGCGCCCTTCTTTCAAATCCTTAGGAGCCGCTATGCAGCTGCGTGGCAAAATCTATTCAATCGTTAGCCTGATGGCCTTCGTTGCACTACTCATCGGGATGGTGGGAATCTACACCCTCTCCGTCTATGACTCTCGCGTATCCGAGCTTCAAAACGTTGCTACCCGTGCAAAGATGGGCGAGCGCTTGAACCGATTGGTCACGGCAGTGGTCATGGATCTTCGCGGCGCTTACGGTGTCGCGACACGCGAGGATGCGAAGCCTTATGCGGATGGCGCGCTCAAATCTCTGGCGAGCATAGAAGACTTACTTCATAGATGGGAGCCACTCGTTCCGGCCAGCCAGCTACCCGATTTTAGCGGCATGGAAAGCACGGCGCGCGCATTCGTCGAGTTGAGGTCGCAGACCGCCCGTATTGCGGTGAGCGAAGGACCTGATGCAGCGGAAGCGCTCGGCAACAAGGATCGTGCTAATCGTCAGCTTCTCCAAGTGGATATCGACAAGGTATCGCAAGAGGACGAATCCAGACTTGAAAGCATCGCAACGGATCTCAAGGCTTTTCAGAGAGCTGTGCTTGTAGCCACGCTTTCGGTAACCCTCGTCGGCGTCATCTTGGGAATCGCAGTTGCGTTCTACATTGCGACCTACCAGATAAGCCGCCCTATCAGGAACGTCACGCGCACGATGAAATGTCTAGCCGCGGGAGAGCTCGACACGGCCGTGCCGTACGTAGGTCGTTCCGACGAAATCGGAGAGATGGCGGCAGCCGTCGAGGTTTTCAAGCGCAATGGCTCCGACGTGGAGCGGATGAGCGCGCAGGAGCTTGCTTCGCGATTGAGAACCGAAAACCTTCAAGCAGAGATGTCCAAAGTAGTGTCGGCTGCTGTCGGTGGTGACTTCTCCCTTCGTGTCACGCCTGAACACGGAGACGCGCGACTTAATTCCTTTGCTCTTGAGGTCAACGCGCTTCTTTCCTCCGTCGAAACAGGTGTTGATGAAGCCGGCCGCGTAATCGATCTTTTGGCTCAGGGAAATCTGACGAGCCAGATGTCGGGTGAATTCAAGGGAGTGTTTGCTCGATTACAGGAGAACGTAAACGAGACAATTGATCGCTTGCAGGAGACTATCTCCGACATCAACGCGGCAAGTGATACGCTCACTGGCAGCGGCACCGAGCTGCGTATCGCATCGGACAAACTTTCGAAGAGAACCGAGCAGCAGGCCGCGGCTCTCGAAGAATCATCCGCGGCGCTCGACGAAATCACGACGGTTGTCCGAGCCTCCTCCGCCAACGCTAGCCAGGCCAGTCGAATGGTGTCGGAGACACGGTCAACAGCAGTTGAATCCGGCGTCGTAGTCGGGAAGGCGATTGCTGCGATGGCTGATATCCGAAATGCGTCCAATGACATCACCCAAATCTTGAGTGTGATCGATGAAATTGCGTTCCAGACAAATCTCCTTGCTCTTAACGCTGGCGTGGAGGCGGCGCGCGCGGGGGAGGCAGGAAAGGGGTTCGCCGTCGTCGCGCAGGAAGTTCGTGAGCTAGCGCAACGATCCGCTGTCGCTGCGAAGGACATAAAGTCACTGATTAACAAATCTGCGGAGAGTGTTCAGACAGGTGTTGACCTCGTTGAGCGGACAGGCGCGTCGCTACAGGCGATGGAAGATCAGATCGTGCAGATTGATACACTGGTGAACGCGATCGCGACGGCGGCTCGAGAACAGTCAACCGGTCTCAGCGAAGTCAACGTTGCAGTCAATCAGATGGACAACGTGACCCAACAGAATGCTGCCATGGTCGAAGAGACTTCGGCAACGACGTACCGGCTTTCCATTGAGGCAGAGGCGCTAGGCCGGTTGGTCGCGAGGTTCCAACTGCGTGATCAAGCGCAAATCCGCTCTCCAATTTCCGACCGGTTATCTGTTGTTATTGGTGGACGATCTGACCGCTAGCAAAACGAGCTTACCCTTCGGTGGTTTGGAAAAACGAAACTTCCCTTTTACTGCCGATGGGAGCGGTCGCTTCCTAGAAGAATGGAGTTAAAAATGAAAACGTGCCGTCAAATCGTTTTGGCTAGCAGGCCGATCGGTGAGCCGATCCTGCAAGACTTCCGTTTGGAGGAGGTGCCAATTTCAGGCGTCGGTAACGGAGAGGTTGCGCTGCGAACTCTCTATCTGTCGCTTGATCCGTATATGCGCGGACGCATGAGCGACGCCAAATCCTATGCCGCGCCCGTGCCTGTGAACGGTGTTATGGACGGCGAGACGATTTGCGAAGTGACTGAGTCGAAGCATTCGAACTACCGTGTCGGAGATATAGTGCGAGCACGTACCGGATGGAGGACGCACGCGACGTTGAGTGCCGATACGCTGAAACCCGTAAAAACCGATGGTGCGCCGCTCACAACTGCGTTGGGCGTATTGGGAATGCCCGGATTTACAGCGTACAGCGGGATGAAACTCCTGGGTCAACCCAAGTCGGGCGAGACGGTAGTCGTCGCCGCAGCCTCTGGGCCAGTCGGGTCGCTTGTCGGACAGTTGGCGAAACTAGCGGGGGCGAGGGCGGTCGGCATCGCGGGCGGCGCTAAGAAATGTGCTCACGTAAAAGACGAGCTGGGTTTCGATGTCGCGATCGATCACCGTTCGAGTAGTTTTGCCGCAGAGCTGGAAGCTGCGTGTCCGCAGGGGGTCGACGTCTACTTCGAAAATGTTGGAGGTTACGTCTGGGATGCAGTCCTTCCGTTGCTGAACAGGTTTTCGAGAGTGCCGGTGTCAGGTTTGATTGCGAATTACAACGAGCCGGAAAGCGCGGGGCCCGACAAGCTACCGGCAACGATGAGCGCAATTCTACGTCGAAGCATTCTGGTGCGGGGATTCATAAATTACGAATTCGAAAACGAACACTACGATGCTTTCCTAGCTGAGCTCGCTCCTAAGGTCGCGGCCGGTGAGATTAAATATCGCAAAGATATCGTAGACGGCTTGGAACGCGCGCCTGGCGCCTTCATTGGGATGCTTAGCGGCAAGAACTTCGGAAAACTCCTTGTGAAGGTGGCGCAGGACCTTTGACTCGTCCGATGCTACACGCTCGTCACTAGTAGACAGCGTGTAGCATGTTCAGGCAGCCGGCCTCTCGCGGCGTCGGCGAGGAGAGTCTCTGTTGCGGCTTTTGCAGCGTCAAATGGTCGGGAGTTACCGTACGCCTGCGAGAGAAGAAGGGCACCTTGAAAGAGAACCGTAATCTGCATCCCCAAGGCTTGGGCCTGTGCAAGGCCGGCTTCTTGGCATAGATTCACAAATTGCGCCTCAACATACGCGCCCAGCTCGCGACACTTGAGCACCAGGCGCTCGCTTTGCCCCTGGAATTCCTGTGAGCCGCGGATTGCAAGACATCCGCGGCACTCCGCTTCGAGCATCTCTCGCCTAGTGTCGAAGCACATCAAAATCTTTGCCTTTGCTTCGAGGCCGGAGGCGTGCACGGGTTCAAAAAGTGTTTTCCCCACGGAAACAGCGTAGGTCGCGAGGACCTCTTCGATGAGCTCATCTTTCGAAGGGAAGTATTTGTAGAGCGTCCTCTTCGAGATTCCACTTCCGGCGATAACAGAGTCAACTCCCGTCGCAAGAAACCCACCGTCGTAAAAGCGAGCTAAAGCAAGCTCGACGATCTCGCTTCTTTTTGCGGGCTGCGCACTTCCGGTCATGGCGTGTCTCCTTCCAGAGCCCAGATAGCACGTGGGATTGACTCGGTAAACCGATCTGTTTACCGATGGGATGTAAACAGATCGGTTTACTATGTGTTTAACAGCAGGATCGCGTTGACGGTCGAGAGGGTTAAAATGTCTGTAAAGGGTAAGATCGTCCTGGTTTCCGGGGCTAATCGAGGGATCGGTGCCGCAACCGTCCACGAACTCCTCCGTGCTGGTGCGAAGAAGGTCTACGTTGGGGCTCGGCGTATCGAATCCTTGCCGGATTTCGGAGATGAGCGTGCAGTGCCGCTGCAGCTGGACGTCACCAGCGATACCTCTGTCGAGCAGGCAGCCAGCACTGCCGGCGATACGGAGATTCTAATCAACAATGCGGGCACGCTCGCTTTCACCAACTTCGTCACCAGCAGCTTCGAAGACCTCGATGGCGACATGCAGACCAATTACTATGGTACGCTCAGAGTAATACGGGCTTTCGCGCCCGCGTTGATCGCTCGCGGTTCCGGCACCATCGTCAACGTCGTCAGCATAGTTGGCCTTGTCTCAGCAGCTCCCTTGGGTGGATATTCCGCATCTAAGGCTGCACTGCATTCGTTGACGCAAACTCTCCGTGGTACGCTCAAGTCCTCGGGGGTCGATGTGCTTGGCGTGTATCCTGGCCCCATTGAAACCGACCTGGCCAAAAACGTACCGCTTGCCAAAGTTGCGCCCGAGCATGCGGCAAAGAACATTGTGGAAGGTATCGAGAACGGTGCGGCATACATCTTCCCAGACCCGACTGCGCTTCAGATCGAGCACCTCTGGGCAAATGATGGCCGGAACCTCGAGGCGGCCATGGCTGGCGCTGAGTAAGGCGGCTTTTTAGACCGCTTGCGCCGCGTGTAGTCTAATTTGGATGCAGTCGTCACTGCACAACTGCATCCATTATAATCCTCCAATTCATGATCTCGACGGATGCCCATTTACGCCAAGCGCTGCAGCTCTTCTTTGTAAAATGGTTGCAATTCGCCCCAACGGCCATCGCGAATTTTTACTGGCCAGTCCGGATCGCTGATCAGAGCTCTTCCCACCGCAATCAAGTCGAACTCCTCGCTACGCATTCTGGCGACAAGCTCATCCAGACTACCGATCGGAGCCTCCGTCGACGATCCACGAAGCTGTTCGAGGAAATCGCCGCCGCCGAGACCGACCGATCCGACACTGATCGTGGGGCGGCCGGTCATTTTGCGGGTCCATCCCGCCAAGTTTAGGCTTGACCCGTCGAACTCCGCTTCCCAGAAACGCCGTGTCGAGGCGTGAAATATATTGACTCCTGCATCCGCCAATGGGCCGACTATCTCCTCAAGCTCGAAGGGGGACGAGGCCAGGCGCGCGCCGTAGTCCTGTAGCTTCCACTGTGAGAATCTGAAGATCAGTGGGAAGTCCTCACCGACTGCCTTCCGGACAGCCCTGACGACTTCCGCAGCGAAGAGCGTTCGCGCCGGGATGTCTCCGCCATAACGATCATCGCGGTTATTCGCGCCAGCCCAGAATCCGGCAAGCGTGCGGCACATAGGCCCGGCGGACTCTCAAGGACCTAACACCTCTTTCGCGACATTGGTCGCGCAATCGAAGGCTTTCACGACACGCGTTGCAATCATCGGCTCGGAAACGACAGGAATATACACGCTTCGAGGGCTTATCGACGCATCCCGTCCACTAACGATCACCGTCCCCAGGGGGACGCCGAAAGCCGGAAAGGGCACACCGTACTTTCGGGCGGTGAACGACAGCGCGATGCTCGCCAATATCGCCAGCATCGAACTCCCGCCGATCCAAAAGTCTGTTCGGATGGCGTCGTTGCAGAATTTGATGAAAAGCTCCAGGAGCTAGGCGCCGAACGGCAGGCGATTGATGTCCTCGATTTCTACCTGCGCGTCGTGCTCGCAGACTATTTCTATGACCAGTTCTGAATGTTAGTGAAGTGCGGGGGTGCTGCCGGCCACTCAATCGACGTTAAAGCCAGACACAAGATGCTCGATATTAAGCTTAGAAAAGGACAACATCGCCCTGTCGTTGGCAGCTCGCGGCAGCGCGGTTGAAGACGCCAACTCCGATCATGTCATGATGGCCGCCAATGCCGAGGTTGCGCCAGTATATTTCTCCCTCCATGGCCTGCCGGCGCGCGGTTCGAGGCATCGACATCGATGACGACTTCCGACCGCGCGTCTAACCATGACTGACCATTTATCGCCACTGCGTGCCCGTGCCGTTGCTCCTTCGCATGCGTCCGTCGTGCTGGGGATTATTAGCAGGAATGAAATAGGGACGCGACTGGCGCGCGCCATCCTAGCCTCACTTGTCCGGGACGAGCGTCTGTTTTAGTTATGAGGGTTTCGAGGCAGCCACGTAGACGGCGTCACCGACACACACCTCTCCCTCACGGGTCACGCCCGCATAGACACCGAACCGGCGGCCACGCCCTCTCACTATGGAACGCAATATGTCAGGATCTTCGGAGACGCCTGGTTGCGCGAGCATGGTCATGCCGCAGCGTTTGGTGACTTCGACGACGGTGCCGCTGTAGGAGCCGGCTTCAAGCTCATCGCCCACCCATGTATCTTCAAGCTCGATGCCGTCGATGACGAGGTTGGGGCGAAAGCGCCGGACGTCGATGACTGAACCCGGCACCGCTGCTTGAAGGTTGGCAAGGTTGGGAGTCGTGAGAATATGCAGTGGGCTGACCTTGTAGCGCGAAGCGTACTGACCCGTTGAAGAAATTGAATCGTCCGAATCTCCGACACGCCGAATGCCGCAGGGAAAACCCATGAATTCGGAAAGAGCGTGATCAAGCGCGGCGTCGCCGACTTCAAACTCCCAGTCCGCCGACGACACCAGCACTTGACGGGATTGTAGAGATCGCGCTGCAAGAAGTACGCAACGCCGCCATCGTAGCGTCGTCTCCGGAGCGGCGACTTCGCCCGTTGCAACGTCTACCAGCACGTATTCCCGATCGCTACGAACGCCACCCCCCGTTATAGCGAGGCGCGACAATCGCTCACCGCCTAGTGAACTGACCGGGTACCGCCAGAGTTGCTGAACGGTACCAACGTATCGGTTTGCAGAGGGGGCGCGAATGTTGAGCTCCGTCACGATGGCATCTGAAGCCATCACATCGACGACGACGGGACGACCCCGAGTGTTGGGGTTAGAAAGACATCGCCATCGGTGCGATCGTTTGTTGCCGCAGCAATCGCTAACCTGACCTCCCCTTCTTCCCACCCGGCATCGACAGCCGACACGATCAGTTCGGCTTGCTTCTCGGCGTCGGATGATTTCGACGTTTCATTCATATGCTTGCGCGCGGTGTCCAGACATTGCTTCAGATCTTCAATGCGAGCAAGATCGCCGAGGGGGTGGCTTGGGGACGCAACGTAGGTCATGGTCGATCCTTTGGTTTTGGGAATTAACCGCGAGCATGGTCGAAAGTTCCGCGCCAGCTCCCGGCCTCGCCTCTGACGGCTTCTTAAGGGAAACGTAGCCCCGCTCATAAGCGAATAGCGCAACGCCGAATGCTCCTTGTCCTCGTTTTCGGCCCCTCCCGAACAGCCGGCATGGCGAAGTGGCGTCGGGCGCAAGAGCAGCATGGCAGGAGCAAGCGAGACGCCGCCGACGTTGCCGCGGCCAACCAGCACACCTTTAATGGATCCAACTGCGAAGGACAGAAAAAGGCGTCCAGACCGACAGGCCGCCGTCACGGTTCCCACGGATTGGGACGTTTACGCAAATCAAGTCGCTAGCCACTCCCCGGCGATACGCTGTCGTCGCCCTTGTCCGGCAGCAATCCAGCACCAGGTGTCTTGCTCTCGTCCTGAAGATGCGCTTTGTCATGCGGACCTGCGGGCGGATGGCCTCGCCCCTCAACAGGCTTCTTGTTCGTCTCTTCGATCTCCTGCTGCGCTTTCGTGTCCTTGTTCATGCCGGCACTCCTTACCTTGGTTACAAGAAACCCGCCGCGTTCAAGAGAGTTCCGCTAAGAGCAAAGCCGCCGGAGCGGGTCCGCGCGAGGGTACCGTGCGCGACATTCGTTTGAAAGAAGCGTTTGCCTGCGCCGTGCCACGATGCAATTGCCAGATGACCGACCAGACCTACACGCCAGAGCCCTTCGCAATTACCCTATGCACACTTGGTTCTAGCACTTTGCAATGGCATGTTTCTGGGCGGGTTCATGACCGATCTTACTTATTGGAAGAGCGCCGAGATGACCTGGGCCAGTTCTCTGCCCGACCCCATGCCGCAGGACTGGTCGATGGGCCGCAGCGTTGGTGAGCGTCTTAGACCGGTCGATGGCCGCTTGGTGGGAATGCATCGACCAACATTGGGCTATCTTGTCGGCAAAGTCATCATTCTCGCATTCTCCTTCTTTAACGCCTGGTTCACAGCCGCGATGCCCGGACATCCGTTGTGCCGGTGGTTTTGGCCTGTGGGCTGCCGTGGTGGCCCCGATGGTGGCAACAAGCCTCATTAACCGCTCGCGCGCGTACTGAAGGAGAAATGACATGATTGGGCGCAACGAATTTGCCGAGCAACCAGTTCGGCTTCGCGCCTCCCTGCTTTGCACCTGCGCCATCATCCTGTCTGGCTGCAGCAACGATGACGCATCCAACGGCGACGAGGATTTCGGACCTCGGCCGGTTAACCCGGAGCAGACGCGATATCTCGTCCACAGATGCGGATTGTACTGTTGTTGGCTGGGAGGACGGCGAAACTCCCTCCGTGGCAACCGGTCTTCAGATCAAAGCCCTCGCTTCTGGTCTGAAACACTCCCATTCGGTCTACACGCTTTCGAATAGCGATATTCTGGCAGCCGAATCCGTGGCGCCACCCCCGGCGTCGGTGAGCCGCCCGAAGGACGTGATCATGGGATTGTTGCAAACTTTTGTGACCGGCGGCGGGAGTGTCGAGGCCAGCAATCGAATCATGTTACTGCGTGACGCCGACGGAGACGGCATTGCCGAGGTTCGGGAGGTTTTTCTCGACCATCTTAACTCGCCCTTCGGCGTCGCTTTGTTGGGCGGCGACCTCTACGTTGCGGCGCTTTCGACCGAAAACACGGCAGTTGGAACCGCAATCAGTTTGCCGGCTATGAGGTGGTATTCATTTCCTTCAAGGACAGTCATCCCGATGGAATGCCGCAGGATGCCCTGATAGGTTTTGTTGATGCCAAAGGACCAGGCTTGGGAGACGGCCGATCGGCTGGGCCATCGATCAAGAAGGGAGGGCTGTTGATTGCCGACTACGTCGGCAACACAGTCTGGCGCGTGTCTGCCGAACAGTAAGATAGCCATCTTCATCAATAAAGCCACGACGTCATTGCGTCGTGGCTTTTAATTTTGGCTCGGTTTCGTACGCATTGGTCGCGGATGATTATCTCGAGAAAGTCTTTTCCTCCTTCGTTCCAAGACAACCAACCCGCTGCCAACGACAGATCCGGTTCCAATCTGCTGGTGAAAATGCCGTTGACCGAAACGTACACCGCTCGCGAGCCTATGGGACCCGTCATGTCGTCAAACCGCAGCGGCCATTCGACCTACCCATTGAACATGGAACCAATCGTGCCGTTATGGGTTTCCCGGACACGAAAGCGTTGTGAACGCACGGCGGCGCTCGCTCGCAGTCACCGAGCCAGTCACTGCAGCGCCCTTTCGACAACAATATGTGCAAGTGCAGACCAATGTGATCCGGGGGCCATTCTATGACCATACGCTACAGCCTCGGATGTGATTTGTCTTACGACGTGAAGTCGCCGACGGTGTTTATATTTAATATGGAAGTCGCCAAGCTCGTGCGTCACCACGATCTTGTTGAACGGCTGTCGGTCACACCTCGGCACGACACCAGGATTTACATCGTGCCTGACATACGAAACCGCTACTTCAGCCTGGATGCCAAACCCGGTCCTTTGAATGTTCGCTATGAGGCTGAGGTGACGTTGGACGTTTACCGGGCTGATCCATGCACAATCGACGAGACGCCGCTGAATGCCATCCCGCTCGACATCATGCCCTTTCTGCTTCCATCCCGCTTTGTCCCGTCGGACCGGCTTGCTGCTTTCGCGCAAAAGGAGTTCGGCGCGCTCCCGCAAGGCCATCGTCGCGTTACGGCGGTGTGCAACTGGATCTACGACAATATCGACTACCAGCGTGGCTCATCCAACGAGACCACCACCGCAAGCGAAAGCCTGATAAAGCGCGCGGGCGTCTGCCGTGATTTCTCGCACATAGGCATCGCGTTCTGCCGCGCACTCAACATCCCCGCGCGCTTCGTTTCCTGCTATGCCTATGGTCTGGAGCCGCGCGATTTCCATGCCGTG